>ERZ795059.1251-NODE-1251-length-28877-cov-14.520436_pt1 | contig 28877 bp, 34 predicted proteins | sample MGYA00375143_ERZ795059 | MGnify/ENA primary metagenome ERZ795059 (study PRJEB30188, sample SAMN05720168) | activated sludge metagenome | isolation source: Anaerobic digester | place: USA | collected 2015-01-07 ... | reverse complement strand
CTATATCCTCAACACTTAATAAAAGCGGGGAGTTCGCCGCCGCAGAGAAGACAAACTCGGATGCCGCTACTGCCGCAAACGATAAGGCCTATAAAGACAGACTAATATCTGTTGAGGAATACACTAGGAATAAGCAAGCAATACTTGACAATGATGTGCAGGTAGAGGCTGATAGGATAGCGGCACAGGTAACTATATGGGAAGTGTTTGGCGCGGCCTTAGATTTAGCCATAGAGTGGTTATCAGACTTTGCAACTAATCTGGCAGGATTCGCAGGGTACTTGGCTGGGGAGTTCTCTACTAGTGTGCAGGGCGTAACGTCAAGGATACCAGTATGGTTCATTGATGGCTTTAATAAGGTGATGGACTACAGCAAGGTATTCCTAAACGTGCTCATCAATGGCCCGTATGTCTTTGGTAAGGCAATCGGTCTAGTGGCATCATTTATGATTGATACCTTCAACACAGCATTCAATACAGTGGCTGGTATGGCTAGGGGTTTTGGTGCTGGACTGACAGCGGCGCTAAAAGGTGATTTTTCATTTAGTGGCCTAGTAAACGCAACTAAGAAAGGTGCTGATGGTGTAAAGGGAAACCTAAACACTCTACTGACCGGACTAGGTAGCTTGAAGGGTGAACTGACAAAAGACACAATCGGCTCTGTTGCAGGAAAGATAAAAGCAGGGGCACTTGCAGTTGTTGATGGGGTGGCTAAAGGATACGAGGCCGTTACTACAGGTATAGCTGACCGCATTAAAAAGAATAGACAAGCCACAATCAAGGATAAGGCCCCACCCATAGCTGGAGGGACTAAAGCCGCTGGGTCTGGCACATCTAAAGTATCAGATGATGAGCTAAAGGATAATAAGGACAGCCTTACTAGGATACTGGAAGACATAAAGGCTCATCTAGCAGAAGCTCGCAAAGCTTACGATGAGGCGTATGCTAACAACCTACTGAGCACAAAGGACTACTACACGGCTAGGGCTGGCATAGTAGAGGCCGAGGCTCGTGCAGAGATTGATGCTCAGTCTGCTCTTATAGAGGAGTTGCGTAAACAGAGGGCTAGGGTAGAAGAGGCCAAAGTAGGTAAGGGCGGAATCACTCAGGAGGCAAAGAATTCTAAGATAGCCGCTATAGATAGGGACATAGAGGCCTCCAGCGGAAAGATTCTCACCTTAACTAGGGACAGGGACTTTGCACTAAGGGACATCAACGCACAGCAAGCCAAGTCTTTAGGGCTATTGGCAAAAGAGTACGCACAACTGGCAATCAATAATAAGATTGCTTTAGGTACTGCCACTGCCCAAGAAAGGGCCGCACTAGTTAAGGCTAACAACCAAGACTTGCTAGATAAGGCCAGAGCAAATCAGGACACTAATCCTGATGGTGTTGCTCAGGTAGAGCTAAAGATTAAAACAGAGATAAACCAAGCCGAGCTATCAAAAGCAGAGGCAGAGATTACTGCGGCACAAAGTAGACTACGTATCGCCCAAGAGAGCATTGACATAAAAGTCAAGACTGGCCTGTTATCAGAGAATCAGGCAAGGAATGAGTTGCTTGAACTTAATAAGCAGTATGCAGATGAAATAGAGCGTGTACTACCAATGCTTGAGCAGGCGGCTGATGCATTAGGCCCAGAGGCTAAAGATAAAGTACTACAGTGGAAGAATGCATTAGCAGAGGCAAGAATAGTTGCAGACGATGTAGCTGTTCGACTTAATGCTAGCTTTAAGGACGAGGCCACCTCAAACTTGAATGCATTTATAAATAGGACGAAGACAGCGGCTCAGGCATTCAGGGACTTCACTATATCCATATTGCAGAATATAGCTAAGATAGCCTCTCAGAAGCTGATTGATTCATTCTTTAACTCATTTACTACCAGTGAGAGTGGCGGCCTTGGCGGGATAACTAGTAAGTTACTAGGAACAGCACCAGAGTCAAAAGTAGAGGACCCTACAAAGGGGGTTGTTAACTCGTTCTTTGATAATGTACGCGGTGGCTTCAATAGCTTAGTTGATATTGGTAGGGACGTGTTCTCGGCTCTTGGTGGCTTCATTAGCAAGCTATTTAATAGCGGAGGTAGCGGGGGTGGTAGCGGTGGTGGTTTTGACATAGGCGTAGTGCTCAAGTTTGTTGGTGGTCTATTCGGGTATGCAGAAGGCGGCCTAGTATCTGGTGCTGGCACAGGAACCTCGGACTCTATAGTTGCTAGGCTGTCTAACGGTGAGCACGTTACTAATGCTAGGCAGACAGCTAGGTGGTTACCGTTGCTAAATGCAATCAACACAGGGGCACTGGACATGATGTCAAGCCCAGTACCAACCAGACCATACTTTGCTAATGGTGGCTTAGTTGATATAGCGGCACAGTCTAGGCCTGCTACCTCAGAGGGGGCTGGTGGAACCACCCGCATAGTAAACGTAATAGACCCGTCAATGGCTGGGGAGTATCTACAAAGCGCCGCAGGTGAGAAGGTTATACTCAACGTACTACGTAGGAATAAATCAGGCGTGAAGAGCGCTATAGAATAATTTGCAATCAATTGCAATCAATTGCACAAGGAGTAGGGTATGGCATGGGAAACAGGCACAGCATCTAATCATAAGGACTTGTTAAACAAGCTAAAGACTTTCTTAACCGCTGATACAGATTTGGTGGCGGCTGGGCAGGAGTGGGTTGTTAGTAGGTACGTGGCTGATACAGAGCTTATGGTGAAGGGCACTGGTTTAACAGGTACTGATGAAATCTACGTCAACATGCGCATGCTGGAGAACGTGCCATCGGACATATACAACCTGAGGATACAAGGGTCAGCAGGCTACCTATCAGCAAATGAGTGGGATGACCAGCCCGGAAATTCTCAAGGGTGTAGTCTATCTCTCTGGGATGACCCAATGACTTACTGGTTTATAGCCAACGGCAGGAGATTCATTGTTGTTGCTAAGGTATCAACGTTTTATGTTGCCGCTTATTGTGGCTTAATAATGCCATATTCCACGCCTAATCAGTACCCATACCCTCTGTATATAGGAGGCAATCTGCCTAACCATAACAATGGCGCTGCTGGTGCTGGTATATGGATTAACAGTAATTATTCTAGGAACGACCAGCACAATTCAAACTACTGGCACCCGACAGCATACTCAGGGGTACTACAACCGTCGAATATAGCAGTATCTCAAGGACAGTTGTACTGGGTTGACGGTGGGTGGCAGTACATGAATAACAACATGCAGGGAGGGTATGAGAACAACATAGAACCTATCTTAACCAATGTCAGGTACAACGTTGATGACGACTACACCATTTATCCACACCAGATTTTTATGAAGAGGCCATCTAATGGTATAGTTGGGGAGTTGGATGGTAGCTTTGCAGTATCTGGCTTTAGTAACGGCTCGGAGAACGTAATTACCATAGGTTCTGACGATTATTTAGTGGTGCAAAATGTGTTCAGAAACGGTGTAGGGGACTTCGCCGCTATTTTATTAAAATAAGGATGTATCATGGCTTACGAATCAGGGACTACTAGTGGTGTAGAAGACCTACTTGACAAAATTAGGGTTGTAGCACTTGCTAGAGGGTGGACAGTAAATTGCTTCAACTCCATTGATGCTAGCACTAAGTACCTTGCATTGCAGAAAGGTAGTGAGAGGTACAACCTGCTATCAGTTATAGACGCAACACTAGCCTCCTATTTCATCCCGAACTATATATATGCCTTTACGTCATCCAATTACGTTGATGACGTATCACCTAGAGGAGTGTCAGACCCTAGTATAGACTGCGTAGTCAATGGCATAGGCTCTGGAGTACCTTACAAGATATTCTCTGGGGCTGACTATATTCACGTAGTATTAGAAGTATCCACTGGGCTGTTCGTGTATTTAATGATGGGGGTTTTAAGTAAGTACGGAGCCTATACAGGAGGAGCATATTTAACTGCAACTAGGACAGGGCCTGACAGTGCGGGATTGGGTAGATACTTGCCCCCAGCATATAGGATTTTTTCTAATCTTACGGTGCACCTTGAAGTTGACACTTTTCATGATTTCTGGGGAATCCACCATGATGGTACTGGTGGTGTGACAGACAGCAAGGCACAAGTAAACAAGCACACAGCTATTGATAAGTGGGTGTCTTACGGAAGAAACGATTTCAATCTGATTAGCCCCCTAGCACCTGTGATTGTTTACGCTCACAGGGGTAGCGAATTGTTCTCGCCTATAGGTGAAATGCAGGATATAAGAGTGGTCAATATGACCAATTTCAACTCAGGGGATACGATTACGTTGGGTGGAGATACGTATGAGTTGTATAGCGCAGGAACAGAAGCCAGCACCGATACAGGTATAGCTTTCAAAAAGATAGTATAGAATGTCTAACCTAAAAATATCGGCAATACTGTATAAGAATCCTACTGGGTACAATCCAGCGTTGGAGGGCAGGTCTCGTATAGCAGACCATGAAGAGCTGATTCTGCCTACTAGCACTAAGATTGGCGGACTGACTGGAAGTCAACCTGTTGCCGGATTGCCAGTAGCTTTAGGTGGTCTAAGGGCACACTCATACTACCTAGACTTTTATGACAGGGTGCATGTGTCTCCAGCGAAGGTTAACATTGGCAACCTTCTAACAGCACAGCAGAAGTACATAGAAGTATGGAACGCTAGGTTTGTAAGCAATGAACTACAGGTCCTTGTTGCAGAGGACACCTTTGGTATTGAGCTGACTGGTCAGCCTCCAGAGCCGTTAGGGTACGCCCCATTGCAGTCAAGGCTATACACCCTCATTGTGCCATTAGAAGGACCACCTGTAGTTGATGCTAGATTCTTATTCACATTTGAGCACGATGCATACCCAGAACTAAGCATCTTTGGTAGGAGGCTGATTACATGGTGGCCTAGGGCTAACTGGGTGTCACCTATTACTGAGAGGTGGGAGTGGTACACGGATGTAATGGTGTCAAAGAATAAGAAAGAACAGCGTGTTAAGGTGCGTGGAGCTCCTAGGAGAAGCATGGAGTACACGTTGTTAGCCAAAAATAACAATGAGCGACGTAAGATAGAGAACATGTTATTCGCATGGCAACATAGGCCATTTGGGTTGCCTCTATGGTTCGACCAAGAGTACTTGAGCGAAGTGTTACTTGCAGGAGGTAACACTATCCCTTGCACAACGGCTACTAGGTCTTACTATGTTGGTGGGCTGGTTGGCCTATTTGTCGATGACCTATTTGAGGTAGTAACTATTACAGAAGTGGCCTCAGACCATGTTAAGATTAGCTCGCCTACTCTCAATCAGTGGCCTGTTGGGGCTAAGGTAGTCCCAGTAGTTACTGCGAAGATTGCGGCTAAGTCAACTATCCGTAGGGAGACAGATGAGCATGCCACCATGATTGTGCAGTTCAGGATTGTGGAGCCAGACCGTACAATCCCCTTAGTAGAGGGCGATGTGTATAAAGGGTACGATGTTCTACTGGCTAAGCCAGATTGGTCTAGGGATATAACCACCACGTACACAAGGAATATGAGGTCACTTGACTTTAGCTCTGGCCCTACTGTTGATGAGGACTTAGATGAGGTATCAACACAAGCGCATCAATACCACTGGTTAGCTAGCGGTAGGGACGAGGTGTACGCACTAAAGCAGTTCTTCTTCGCCAGATTTGGGAAGTTAGTTCCTATATGGGTGCCAACTTATTCAGACGACTTAACAGTTACTGGTGCAGTTCCGCCGAGCGGAGGGTCTGTTATAGTTGACGGTAGCACTGGGTTTGTGTCCATGCTGGGCGTCTCTGTACAGAGAAGAGACCTGAGAATAGAGATGAACAACGGTAGTATCTACTACGCCAGAGTAACTTCTGCTGTTAGCGTCGGTGGTAATGATATACTTGCAATTGATGCAGTAATACCAGTTGAACTAAACCCCGAAACCGTGAGAAAAATATCGTATATGACTTTATGCAGATTGGACGCGGACTCTGTTGAGGCCGTATGGGAGACTGACTCTGTACTATTGGCGTCAACAGTTTTTGTGTCAGTGAGGGATGATGTATGAGCTTCTTAGGCAAGGAGACCAGTAACCACTCATCGGAGCCGATTGAGACTTACACCTTCATTAGAGGGGCAACCACCTACAGGTATACCTCGTCAGATGAGGATGTTGTCTTAGGGCCTGAGACCTTCCTTAGTATAACTATGGGGAGAGGTGATTTAGAACTATCTGGTGAGGTAGGGAGAGCACCTCTGACCGTGACCGTGCCACGTGACTTGCCGATATGTAATGATTACGTAATATCACCACCGTCAGATATAACCACTCTAGTTGTTAAGAGAGGGCATAGGGGTGAGCTTCCAGAGACTTACGTTGTGGTATGGATGGGTAGGGTGCTAAACTTCACATGGATTGATTCATCTATGGAGTTTATGTGTGAGCCAGTGTACACTAGCATAAAGCGATTAGGCCTTCGCAGGCAGTTCTCCAGAGGTTGTACACACGTTCTTTACGGGAGCCAGTGCAGGGTCAATGCAACTGCGCATAAGTACACCGATGTAATAGCCGGACTAACGAGCAACACATGCTCTGTACTAGGTGTCGGAGGTAGCGGGGATAACTACTACTCAGGTGGCTACGTTCAATGGGACTATCAAGGCAGGAAAGAAAAGAAGATGATACTAAAGCAGATAGGTGATGTCTTAACTCTAAGTGGACTGCCTTTAGGGGCATCCTTAGGGGCAACTGCTGAGGTGTTTCCCGGCTGTGACCACACGATGAGCACATGTAAAAATAAATTTAGTAATCTGTTAAACTTTGGTGGGTGCCCATGGATTCCCACAAAGAATCCGTTTGGGTCTATCCCTCTTTGGTAGGAGCATAAGATGTGGTTTCAGTTATTATCGCTATTAGTATCTACTGTACTACAGGCAGTATTAGCACCAAAGCCAGCCGCGCCTAAAGCGGCGTCGCTTAGTGATTTTGATGTACCGACAGCAGAAGAGGGCAGAGCTATACCTGTTGTCTTCGGTACAGTAGTAATCACTGGCCCTAACTGCGTGTGGTATGGTGACCTAGGTAAGAAAGCCATAAAATCTAAGAAAGGTAAAAAGTAGATGTCTGGTGAGTACGATTCTGTTATTGTCACTGTTGAGGATATGATGGCAGTGTCTTATTGTGCCAGAGGGTCTAAAGCATTCGCTCGTAGGTACGGGCTTGATATGCACTCTTTCATAAAGAATGGTATTCCGGCTAACGAGCTACTTGCGTTGAATGACGCAATGGCTGTTAAGGCAGTTGAAGCGGCGGCTAAAAGAATGGGCGTAAAAGATGGCAGGTAAGAAGGCACAGATTGTAGGCTGGAGATACTTCCTAGGTATGCATATGGTACTGTGTCGTGGCCCAGTGGATGAAGTGCAATCAATTTCATTTGCTGACAGGGAGGCATGGACAGGTCCACAGGTTGGGTCTGGTACTATCTATGTAAACAAGCCTAACCTTTTTGGCGGTAAGCAAAGAGAGGGTGGGGTTGCAGGAACTATAAACGTAGCCATGGGAGAGGACACTCAGTTAGCAAACGACTACCTACAATCTAGGCTAGGGGATGTGCCTGCATTCAGAGGGTTAGCGGCACTTGTATTCAGAAAGTTCGAGATAGGCTCAAATAATCCATACGTAAAGAAATTAGCAGTGCGGGTGAAAAGAATAAATACCGGATGGGAGACTGCACCGTGGTATTTAACTAAGGCTGGTATAGGTGGTGCCATGAATGGTGCTCACATAATCTACCAGTGCTTGACTAGCTCAGAGTGGGGTATGGGCTATCCTATAGGTTCGGTGGACACAGCAAGCTTCACAGGTGCGGCAGATACCTTGTACGCAGAGGGCTTTGGCCTATGTATGTCATGGAATAGACAGGCTAAGATTGAGGCGTTTGTTGGTGACGTGCTAGACCACATAGGAGGCATGCTAAGGCCAGACCCTACTACAGGATTGTTTCAATTAGTCCTGCTACGGGACGACTACACCATAGGTAGCCTGCCTTTATTCAACGAGGACAATTCTACCTTAACAGAGTTTCAGCGCCCTAATTGGGGAGAGACCACGAATGAGGTTGTAGTAAAGTACACTGATATGAACTCCGGCCTTGAAAAAGTGATAGCAGTGCAGGACTTGGCTAACATATCCATTCAAGGGTCTGTAGTATCAGTCACAAAAGAATACTTAGGTATTGTGTCTGCTGATGTTGCTGGAAGGATAGCTGTACGAGACTTACGGGCTTCATCAACGCCATTAGCCAAGGTAACGATATACGCTAACCGAAAAAACTACGGTGTGACCAATGGTAGTGTAGTACGCCTAAGCAACCTTGAGAAAGGCATAGTAGACATGCCCATCCGAGTGTTGAAGGTGTCTTATGGTGGTCTACTAAGTGGTGGGATGACTATAGAGGGCGTAGAGGATATATTCGGGCTACCAACAACATCCTACGTAGAGCCACAGGGTATTGAATGGTCAAGCCCAGAAATTGCACCAGTAGTAGCCACGCAGTACATGCCTATTGAGATACCGTACTGGGAAGTAAACAGGGCTAGCTCAGCGGCCGACTTTTCACAGCTAGATGACCTGTCTTCTTTCGTGTCCATGGCTGTATCTAGGCCAGTGGTTGGCATGCATAACTACCTCATATCTGTTTATGATGCTGTATCAGGGGAGTATGAGGATGATGCAGGCGCAGAGTTTTGCCCTACTTGTCAAGTAGTTGGTGCTATCAATGAGGTGCAGGAGTCACTGACATACACTAATGCTATAGATATATCACTCGTGGCATTAGACACCTATGCATACCTAGATAATGAGGTGATTCTGATAGTGGGTATAAACACCATAACAAGTGTACTGACTGTTAAGAGAGGCATGATGGACACAGTACCAGCTAGGCATGTGTCCGGCAGTCTGGTGTGGTTCGTTGAGGAGTACCTAGCAGAATCAAACACTGAGAGGTTAGCAGGGGCTACGGTCAACACAAAGATACTCACCGTGTCATCTGCTGGAGTATTAGACCCAGTGCTGGCACCCGTTGTGCCAGTTGTATTGGTGGGCAGGTTTGGTATGCCATATCCCCCAGCTAATGTACAGATAAACGCGGAGCTATACCCAGAGGAAGTTCTCGACACCATGGTGCTAACATGGGCGCATAGGGATAGGACTCTTCAAGTAGGGCCTACATTAGTGACTCAGACCGACGGTGACATAGGGCCAGAGGTTGGTGTTACATACTCAGTGAGGGTTATCAGGGTATCGGACAGCGCGGTGCTGTACTCCGTTGATGGAGAAACAGCAGGTGGGCATACACCAGCATTGCCAAGTATGTCTGTGACTCCTGTTGAGGTGAGGGTGTACAGCGTCAGAGATGGTATAAGTAGTATGCAGTACCATAGTATCTATACAGATTTTTCTAAGGCGGCGGCTACTAGGCTGACAGAGGACACTGTGGATAGGTACACAGAAGATGATATACTTAGGACTATAGAATAGGGGCACGAGATGGCTGGTAAAATTTCAGAATTCACGGAAGTAACAGCACTTGACGGTACAGAGTACGTTGAGGTGGTTCAGAGTGGGGTTAACAAAAAGGCCAAGATAGGTAGAGTCGCGGCTGTTAAGAGAATACAGAAAGTAGCAAGTGCATCTGGTACAGTTGCCTGCGATTGGGGTGTATACAACGACATCCGTATATCATCAGTAGGAACAGTAAATCCCACGTTCTCTGGTGCTGAGGATGGGCAGGCCTGCATAATAACTTTCAAGGGAGGTAACACTGTGAACCTTCCTGCTAACGTTCGCTACAATGCGGCAAATACTGGTTACACAGCAACTGCTGGTGGCTCTGCGATAGATAAGCTAGGATTCATCTACGACGTGGATGATGACAAGTACGATTTAGTGTCTGTTGTTAAGGGCATAGCTTAAGGATAAATTATGGCAAACGCATTATATGGTAAGGCTAGGCAGGCGTTCTTAACAGGCGGACTCAATTGGTCATCTATGACAGCCAAGCTGGTACTAGTAGACTCAGCGGATTACACTCTTGACATTGATGTGCATGAGTTCCTTTCTGACATACCTGCGGGTGCTAGGGTCGCAACATCTGGAGCACTACAAAATAAGACATCTGTTCTAGGGGTAGCCGATGCAGACGACATCCTTATAGCTGGTGTTACCGGAGATAGGTTTGAGGCTGTTGTTTTGTACTCGGATACAGGAACAGCAGGCACAAGCAGATTGATTGCCTATTGGGACAGTGCCACTGGTCTACCACTGACACCTAATGGAGGTAACGTTATTACCACCTTTAACGCTTTAGGGATATTCAAGCTATGACAGTTCGTGTGTATAAGTCCACTGATGCATCAGCCCCTACTCTAACAGACGCCACTGGGTCTTTTATATCATTGTTAAAGGCTTGCCTAGTTAACGGGTATGGGTCTAATGCCGCCGCTGGGTGGACTAACCCTTACAACAATGGAGGCACGACAGCAGTGTTCAGGTCTCCTGCTGGTACAAACCAGAGATACTTAAGGGTGTTTGAAAACGGCTATCACGGTACATACGGGTATAGGGTTGCATGGTGCAGAGGCTATGAAGCTATGTCAGACCACTCCACCGGAACCGGATTGTTTCCTACTAATGCACAGTCATCTACAAACGGACACCCAGTTAAAGTTGGGGCGGGGTCAGGAGGGTCATACATAAATGACTGGATGGTTGTAGCTACTGATAAGATGTTTCATGTGTTTATCAATACAGGCTCTTCATCTACAGTCCCTGATGATTACGCTGGGTATATGTCCTTTGGTGACTTCCTATCCTATAAGAGTGGTGATGCGTATAATACCGTACTAAGGTCAGTGTGCGAGGCGTTATCTGGAGCACCGTATTACGGTCTAACGCTAGAGGTCAATGTTACAAGTGATTTTAGTAATAATATGCACATGGCTAGGAATTACTTACAGACAGGCGGGAGCGTTAGGGCTACTCTATTGTCGGTGGTGGAAAATGCTTCTGCTGTTATGGGTAGCGGGAGTCTCCCTTATCCCAATAAACCTGATAATGGGCTTGTAATGGCTCCATTAAGAGTATGCAATCCAGATTACACAGGCTCGGTTAATTACTACTTAGCTGGGGTATTGCCCGGACTCTGGAATATATGCCATCAGAAACCCGTAGCTCATAAAGACACATGGAATGGTATGGCTGGTACACCTCTCGCTGGAAAGACATTCACCGGATGGAGGACAGTTGGTAGCGGTATGTACTGTGTAGAGACATCGGATACTTGGTAATGGCGTACCTAGGAGCAATAGGTAGACTAGTGGAGACGACCAGTGTAGTTGCTTTAGGTAGTCCACAGATGGTTAATGACACGTACCCAAACCCAGTGAATCTGCCTACGGATAAGTCAATATCTGGGATTGTAGAGATAAACAATGTAGCCACTGGTGGGATTGATGTTTACCTTTATCTGAGAGAGGACATGAGGCTATTAAATAAGCTAGTAAGCCAGCCAGATGGAACCTACCAGTTTAAGTATTTGAACTCAGCCCACAATGGTAGTTACTTGGTGTTATTCCAAGACCCTAACACCTCGTCACCATATAACTACACTTTAGTACGTGACCACCTAGCGGCAGGGTAGTATGGCCTACACACCACCAGTCTATAATCAGGTTAGTGTTGACCTGTATGAGTCAGGAGGGGTATCCGTACCTACGTATAATCAAGTAAGCGTTGATTTGTACTATGGTAACGGCTCAGCACCTCCAGTATCAGTTATCCTTACCTTTCTTAGTGATGGAGCAGTATTCCCACTAGAGGTAACCAACTACACTCAGGAAGTTGTTGCACCACTTATTAGTAGTGCGGAGGATGTCTACCCATTTTCTATAGAGACAGTTGGAATCATAGAACTTGGTCTGATAGACGCGGGTAGCATATTCTCCTTCACTATTCAGAATCAGCAGACAGAAATTGTTGTGCCCTTAATTTATGGCTCAGAGATATATAGCATCATTTTAGGGGATTCTTTTATTGCACAGAATGACACGGGATTTTTCATGCTATTATGATTTTTTTTTGCAATCAATTGCACAGAGCTATATAGCATTTTTATGAGGACTGTATTATGATATGCTTCATGGTTATTGGAGGTAGTTGTGAGCACACCAGTTATAGGTAAAGTTTCTTTAGTAAAAGGGGATACATGGCTAAGGGCATGGATACTAAGAAGCTCGCCTAAAGTTCTTAGCGACCTTACTGGGGTTACAGCCAGACTACATGTACGAGACCCTAACGGTGTGTCTATGGCTGTTGCTAGCACAGTGAATGGCAAGCTCACCATAACCCCGCTAGAAGGCAGGGTTGACTTGGTTATGCCACCAGCGGATACCTCATTGTTTCAGTACTGCGATGATGGGTATAGTTTCTCATTAGAGCTTACATCATCCGGTGGAGAAGTACGCACAGTTGAAGTGGGGACTTTGCACATAGTAGAGGACTCCACTTATGACTGATATAGTACAAGTCCTTTATCCTGACATTGATGTAGTAGAGGTTGGGGTAGAGCACGGGGAAATTCCAGTGAGAATGCTGGAAGTGGGAACGCCCGGCCCTAGGGGAAAGAATGGTCTTACAGCCTATGAAGTGGCTGTTGAAAATGGGTTTGTAGGCACAGAGGCTCAGTGGTTGCTTAGTATCAGCTCTGAGGTGCAATGGAGTTCAACTAATTGGTAAGGAGTAAATAATGGCCACATTTAAGATATTCAGAGAAACAACATTGCCCGGAACACCACAGAACGATGCTCTGTACGTCGTAGCTCCTGCTGGTACACCAGACTACATAGAACTTTACGCAGTAAACTCTGCTGGGGCTATAAGGCGCATACCTACATCAGTAGACATTGACGCTATGATTACTACGGCGTTAGCTAGTGTCAATGAGCTGACTATAGTGGCTAATATAGCGGCTAGAAACGCACTGGCACCAACTAAGGTAATGCACGTATTCGTTACCGATGCTACAGGCGACGCAACGGTTGCTTCTGGCGGGGCTACATACATGTTTAACCCAGTAGGCTCAGTGTGGATTAAAATATCTGAGGCAGAAAGTTTAGATGTTGTGCTCAACTGGTCAGCTATTGTAGGTAAGCCATCAAGCTCCCCAGCGGCAATTGATTCTGCTGTAGCTAATGCACATACACACTCAAACAAGACACAGTTAGACCTGATTGGTGAGTCTAGTGGGCAGATGACCTACAACGGTGCGGTAGTTAAGACACAGTGGGATAGCACTAACTGGTAAGTAGTAATGGCAAACTTTAAAATAGATAAGGTTATCGCATCACTGCCACCATCGCTGGCCCCTGATACAATGTATGCTGTTCGTGTTGGTACTGGTTTCGACCTGTACATAACTGACAATACTGGAGCAATAGCCCATAAAATAAATGCTGGTATGGCTCAAGAGGTATACGTTCAGGAGACCAGACCAGCAACCACAGGTAGTCCTTGGATTTGGTGGGAGACAGATGCCAGTGGACTTATATTAGATTGTGTAGTTAACAACGGGGTATAGAACATGGACCAAAGACCATTCGCAAGGCTAGCACAAGACGATAGTATTAGCTTTCTTAAGCAGATTGTTGGGCTGTTACGTCCTCTAGCTGTTATTACGGGTGGAGGCAACCCTAGGTTGTCTGTTGATGTCAATAGCATGGGTGGTAGCATAGCCCAAGTTACATTGGTGCCAACTGTGACACTGGTTAACAACCTCAACAACCTTGCAGGCGTTAGCGCCTTTGAGCTATTAAAAGCAATGAACACAACCGCGTACAACACTGGTGTACGTGCTAACATTACCTAGGAGAACGTGCCATGGCAAACAACAATAAAAAGATGTATGACAAGCCATTTTTTGAGCTATTGAATCAGCTACCAGTCGCCACATCTGCACTGTCTGCTATGACATCCTCAGAGGACGGGGCTGACCCTAGGATATTCTACGTATCAGGTGCTAACTTCTACGTGTGGGACTGTCACGCTGACGCCCCAAGAAAGTTAGCTACACCGCCAACCGGACTTGTTACTTGTGTGGGCATGAAGTACACCAAACGAAGAGGCCACCACGCTAGGGTAATATCTGCGACTGCGGGGACGCTACGCATTGGCGGTCTACGTGGCCCAGCTCTTGATGGGCAAACTGTACGAGTGCTTCGAGGTGATGGGGTTGGTCAGGAGCGTGTAATAACGTTCGTTAAAGAGACAGTGCATGGTGCAGGCGTTATGACTGCTGTTGCCACCACATCTATTACTGACTCAACTAAGAAGTGGTATCCAAACCAATGGGCGGGTTATCAGTTGAGTATCACCTTTGGCGCTGGTCAGACAACACAAAAGAAAATACTGTACAACGACGCAACTACGTTATACATAGCAGACGTAAATCTGCAACCACATGACCCATGGAGCAATCAGCCATTTGTGGCGGCGGCCCCTTACGCAGTGCCTGTAATCACTGCTGGTGCTCAGTCTTACTACCAAATTATGTCATCAGAGTACACTGTTGATACAGACTGGGATACAGTCCCTACTACTTCATCTTATGTAACCACATTGAGTGGTGGTGTGTATATGGTGTCTATAGCGGCCTCAGCTCCGTTCTATACTATCCAATACTACGATACTCTGGCTGACACGTGGCAGACAAAGACAGCTTATCAAGGTCTTTCTGCTGTAGCATTAGGTACGGGCGTTCACCTAGAGCGCACAGGAAAGATTGATAGCACTCCTTTTTACTCTAGTACAGGTGCTGTTTCAGCAACTAATAGGACTATATCTGACGCCGCAGGCACATTAGCTGTAGACTCTATGAGAAATGCCAGAGTAGAGATTACTGCTGGTCTTGGTAAAGGGCAACATAGAAGAGTAGTGTCAAATACTGGTACTACCCTACAGGTGAATAAGAAATGGGATATAACACCAGACGCAACCTCTGAATTCAGTGTATGGCCTGACTACGATAAGTTGTTCATGGCATTCGACGGTATGGCATCTCTCTTTGCTTATAGCCCTGAGAATGACGTAGGTATGCCAGCGCACCTATTCGATGACGGTGTAGTTAACAATATGTGCCTAAGAGCAGAAGGCGGACTTCCTATAGCTGTGTCATCTGCCAGTAGCATACTATCGGCTATTGAAGTGTTAGACCCAGTTCCTACAGCGGGTGGCAGTGGTTATGTAGTAGGAGACATCCTAACCTTTGCGGCTACAGGTGTGCAGTTATACGTTGATGAAGTAGGGGCTGGCGGAGCTGTAACTAGATTACTACTATTAAGAAACTCAACAAGTGTTGGCACTATCAATCCTACTGGTAACGCAACTACTGGCGGTACTGGTACTGGATGTACTTTCGCCGCGACGGTAGTAGAGCGTACAGGTAACGTAACTACGGCTATAGCCCATTGCTTAAAACTTGGTCAGAAAGTATATCTTGATGGATGCGCAGGCGGATTCTGGAATCTTGCCTCTTACACAGTAACGTCTGTTACTTCGCCATTCCTTGTTAGTATCACCGCACATCACAATGCGTCTAATGCTATGCCTGCTGGCGGTAGCCAGTCCACGACCACTCTTACTGATATGTCTAAAAACTGGGATGTTAATGAGCACGTTGGTAGGGTGGCTCAATTAGCTGGGGTTGGTATGTCGCCTGCCGTTCAGAATAGATTTATTATATCTAATACTGCCAACACGTTAACGTTTGGCTCTGTAATTACTGCTGGTGTAAATGGCACATCTAAGTATGCCATTTATGATGCTAAGGCTTTTGGTAGCGCAGACCAGAGGAAAGAAGACGATAAGGTATCTTATGGTCATGCAAGTGGTGGCTCGACCACAACTCTTGTGGACTCTAGTAAGAACTGGGTTGTAGACCAGTGGGCAGGGTACAAGTTCAAGATTGAGGCTGGTGTGGGGTATGCTAGTGGTCAAATAACTATCATATCTAACACTAAGAACACTCTGACTTATAGTGTGCAGACGTTTACACCAGATGCTACAACAAGGTATGAGATTGCTGACTCATACGGTATAGCAACATCAGGGGGCGTAGGCCTCATTACAGACACTACTAAAAAGTGGGATGTTAACCAGTGGTCAGGTAAGCGAGTTAAGGTACTGGCAGGGACTTTGACTGGGCAAGAGATTGCTCTCACAGCTAACACGGCTACAGGTCTAACCTTTGCAACGCTATCTGCGGCGGCTGATACTGTGTACACTGTGTTTGATATGCCACCTAGAGCTATAGGTTCCGGCCTAATATGGACATGGGGAGCAACAAAGCTACGTGATAAGCGGAGTATCTACATCCCACGCGGAGGGGGCGCCAACGCCATTGACATCTATAGGATTGATACTGACAAAACAGATTTCGGTCTATTCACGTCTTCCCAGTCAGAGCTGTTTGCCGCAGGTTCATCCTATAGCTACTTAGGAGGTGATGCTATTGTGTTCTCTATTGGGGTTGCGAATACCCCAGTGCGTGTGCTTAAGTATGATATTTCTTTGAACAAGACGATAGCTCTAGGGGCTACCACCTTTTTACAGGGTACGGCACATACAGGAAACTTGATGGGGGTGGTTGACTCCCCAGATGGGGCGGACTCTTGGGTATATGTAGCACAGAATACTGGTACTTTATTTAATAGGTTCATGGTTTTCTAGTGTGCAACTAATTGCACTGATTACTAGGTGCGGTATAGATAGGAGGGCATGTTAATGTTAGAATCCTACAACAATAAAGGAGGGTATATGCCTACACAAGAAGTTCACACATCAATGTTGGCCTACATAGGGGCTATACTAGGGGGAGTAATCTCCTTTGTATTTGAGGTGCCAGCCCCTGTGGTATTCGCGGGGTTTCTAGGTACATTAGCAGGGCTAGGGTTCTCTCGTAGTGTAGGGATATTATCAGGTCTAGGGCTACTGTCCTTCGGGGTGATGGCCTCAGGGTTTGCAACCCCTATGCTGATAACCCAATTTGGAGCATACTCAGCTAAGGGAGTGGCATTTTTCACCGCCTTTGTACTAGTAGGCTTTAGGGTGCCTATAGCAAAGGCATTGAAGAAGTTTATAGCTACCAAGGGAGGTGAGTGATGGGTAATCCTATACTAGCTTTACTTGTGGTGTACGTATCCATAGAAAGCTCCTTGGCCCTTTTCAGTATGCAAGGAGGTCTTCAATACTTCTGTACTAAGGTTAAATACATAAGCACTACTGGTACGGCTATTTTAATTGGGCATCTAGTTTATGTTGATGCATCGAACAAGACGGTGTATGCTTTCGTTATTGTAACTCTGGTGTTCACAGTACTCCCCAGAACCATTTGGAGGCTGAGAGACCTAGGATATATCCCTAAGGAGGATAATATGGAGTTTTTGTCAGGTGTAGCATTAGGTGCGGCCTTTAGTAAATTTTGGATAGCTGGTTGGGACTACGTGAAAGCGTACATTCCATTCACTAAAAAATAGTATGAGCAAAGAACTTAAGCTTAAGCTAGAAAGAGAGATATTCACCAATAAGTCAACGTTGGGCAGTCTGTACGTTGATGGTGTCTTCCAGTGTTACGTCCTAGAAGACGTAACTAGGTTACCAAACGTGAAGGTGCAGAATGAGACTGCTATACCGTATGGTACTTACGATGTGATTATCAACATGAGCAACAGGTTCAAGAAGAGAATGCCACTGCTGTTAAACGTGCCCATGTTTTCTGGTGTGCGTATCCACAGCGGTAATACCGACAAGGACACAGAGGGGTGCTTGCTCACTGGTACTAGTAGGGCTAAGGATGTTGTAACTAGTAGCAGGACTGCCTTCGATGCATTGTTTAAGAAAATGGACACAGCGGATAAAGAAGGTAAGAAGATAAGCATAGAGATTGTTAAAAAATAAATTGCAATCAATTGCACAAAGGCTAATATGATGCTCTTAGTAGGTAAGTGGTTAGTTGCTAATAGGAAGCTTGTTCTCTGGCTTGCCTTAATCCTTGTATTGGTAGGTGTGGTTGGTCTGGCTAAGGCTCACCTGAATGGGCTGCACACAGAGATAGAGGACCTGCATAAGGCTAATAATGCGTTGACTGTTGACCTAGCCCTATCAAAGGCTCATAACGCAATCATAGAAGAGAAGCTGTCCACCATAATTAAGGATGGCGACTCCATACGAAAAAGGAATGCGGCAACCTTAACTCGGTATAAGAAATTACTAGCAGATAATAAAAGGAAGTATGATGACCTTCAATCATGGAAACCTACTACCCAAGGGGATGAATGTGCTGCAACTAAAGAATTACTTTCTGCTTATCGCTCTGGCACTTTCTCTAAGTAGTTGTGCTCTGCTTGAGCGTAGAGAGCCTGATGTCAGGTACGTAGAAATACCTACTCCAGCACCTTGCGTTACATGGCAACCAGAAAAACCAGTGCTAACATTCTCTGCCCTACCAGCGGACGCACCACTGCATGAACAGGTGAGGGCGTTACTGATAGATTTAAGTATGCAGATTGACTACTCAGATGCTCTTGTTATGAGTCAAGAAAACTGTATAATGGCACCTAGACTTGATTAGTCTCCAATATAGTTAGTTCGCCATGACCTAACTCCTCAAGCCAGTGTGTAACAGCACTGGCTCTTTTTTATCTAAACACTTGACAAACTATTTTAATATGGTATTATAAACCTATCATAAAAACATGGAGGTTATATGTCTAAAAGAATCATCCCAATAATGAAGGCGGACAATAGTGCAGTGCTAGCGCTAGGATTACCGACTATAGAGGAGGTTGACCATAGTGCGTCAGCTAATTCTTTTAAGCTGTCTGTGGCGGATGTAAAGGCTCTGGACAGCATAGAGTCTAAAGCCATGGAGATTACTGATAGTCATGGCCTAACCTATCCAGAGAAGATGACTGCATTAGTCGAGTTGGCAGACGAAGGGGCTAAGATAGCAGGTAAGCTGTCAGCATGCTCTGCCAAATGCTCTCATTGTTGCAAGATGGCTGTTGTAATAACTGGATGGGAGGCTAGGAGAATAGGCAAGTACATAAGCGTTGTGCCTGAGGCAGTATGGGCACCTGTTGGGGATGTGGCTATGATGTACAGTCTACAGGAGGCCCTTAAAGCTAAGGTTGCCAGCCTGACTGGTGTGCCGTGCCCATTCCTAGTAAATGACTTATGCAGTGTCTATGACGTCCGGCCTCTTGTATGCAGAACCCATCACAATATCAGCGAGTACCAGTCAATATGTGACCTAGAGTTATCACGTATGGATGTGCCTAACCTTAATTTTTCTGCACTATGGACAGCCACGGGGTATCTTGGTTTGATGAACGATTCAGTATCGGATATAAGGGATTATTTTCCAGACCCATACGGGTTAAAGAAAAATGAAAATAATACTTGACAAACCCTATAAACATGGTATTATAACCATATAGACATTTTATAAACACCACGCCAAGGAGGGCAACATGGAATCATTAAAATTAGCTATCTCAGCTAGATTACCATTGATACATATTAAGACAGATGATTTGTTGTATGTTGGGGAGATTTTATCTGACCTAGCAGGTATAAACGTAAGACCTATGACCTTACCAGCGTCTATTGCATCCATTGATGATGTAAAGATTCCTAAGGATGCTGTCTACTACACTTCATCAGAGTGTAAGTATCTACAAGCACTGTATCGTAAAATGGCGGACTTAGAGAAGACCATCATTTTCATCAATACAGAAAAATCAGTATTGCACTACGATGGAGGACAACTTGTGTCCCCTAGGGGTGTGGTTGTAAAGTACCTAAAGGAGTTCTCGGAGGGCGAGGAGATGGAGAAGCTAATCCCTTCTTTCGCAGGAACTACTATCAAGGACATGCTGGAGATTGCACAGCTTACAATGACCCGAGACGAGAACATCACGCCTAAGGGTGTCACCATAACTCGACGTAGTTACAATAACTTGCGAGGCATTCAACCAGTAGCAACTGAGTTAGAGTTCTATCAGACACCTGAGGAGCTTGATGAGTGGATGACCGATAATGAGAAATTCTATGTAGAGGCTATTAGTCCTAGTTTGACCCCAAAGGGCTTACTATTCACAGGCCCGCCCGGAACTGGTAAGACCTCAGCCAGCAAGTACATTGCCCAGCGATTTGGTGTGCCACTGTACAGACTAGACTTAGGCGCAATGATGGGCAAGTACGTGGGTCAGAGTGAGGAGTCGTTGACAGCGGCATTGAATCAAATTGACCAAGTTAGTCCTAGCGTTGCAATTCTAGACGAGGTGGAGAAGGTATTTCAACAGCAAGGTGATTCAGGGGTGACCTCAAGATTGCTTAGTCAGTTACTGTGGTGGCTTAGTGAGAAGAAGTCAAAGTGCTTCGTTGTTATGACCACCAATGATGTATCCAAAATACCACCAGAGTTATACCGTGAAGGCCGTATTGATGGGACGATGGAGTTTAGGGGTATCAACTCAGTGGAAGAGTCTGTGCAGTTCACACTAACGGCAATGAAAGCAATTGCTAGCACTATCCCATTCGACGTGATTGATTCAGATTATGAAGAGGTGATACACGATAAAGTGTCATTGATGATGGAGGAGACAACTCATATCCCACAGGTCAAGCTATATGGTATTGCTCAGGAGCTTGTGAAGTCGGCATTGAAGTCTGGATTGAAGAAAGGGGCTAAATAATGAGTGAATTGAGTATAAAAGGTACGTACAACGGGATAGCATGGACGGGTGGTAGTAGCATTCACGTGTCCTACGCAAAGGGTGTACTGACACCTGTTGAGCGTCATAAATGGCCTGTGCTAATCCATCTACTCACTAAGGTGAAGGTGATGCGTAAGACGTTCACCGCGCTCACCAAGATGTTCAGGCATACAGAGTGGTTTATTGATGATGCGGCCTTCGAGTCATTGGCATTGGCCTCTCATATTAGGCATAGCAGAGGGCTAGCGCCAATCACAGCGGAAAGTATGATTCAGAATCCTGCAACAGGTAACTTGTTTTATAGGGTAGGTATGAAAAACGGGTACGTTGTTGCGGTACGGTTCTGGTGTCTACCAGAGGGGATTGGGGATTACATCTCTGAGCCACTTGGACCATATGAGAGCGACTACAGAAAGCTAGGCATAGGGTTTAGGGTAAGAATCGAGAAGATGAAAGAATCTGAGGAAGTGTTACGCATACGTGCTGACACAGAAGTTCGTGAGGCCTCAGAGGTCATTTCGGAAGCCACCAGCGAGTTCATTGAGATAAGTGAGCCTGTAGGGTTCGCCTCAGAGAACGAGGTCTTAGCGAAAGCAGAAGTGCTTTCAGTGCAAGTACTAATGGAGATTGAGCAATGAAAATAGAAGAATTGGGCACCATCGAAAATGTGGCAACTGGAAACAAGTTCTACGTATTCGCGGAGGATAGGCAGTTTAGAATTGGTGTACGGTGTTGCGACATTGAGCTTTATACAGGTATTGTTATCAGGGTGCGTGTAGATGTGCCTTTCGGTATAACGGAGGGCGAAGTTGTGTCTGCTGGATACAGTAGAGCCTTCTGGAAGTTCAAGCTGAAAGGTGACAAGCCGTACCTGTCCAGAGTTATCACGCTTGACGTTGGTAGGGGGTATTTAGCAAAGACAGACTTAGATGACCTAAAGGAGGCTCTACTAGGCAGTGACGGTATTGGTAACACTACCTCTATGAATGAGGTGTTACGTATTCCATTAGAGCCAATTATGTCTCGCCCAGAGCTAGTTGATGTGATTGTTGACTCCCTAAAGATTCAGCATATTGAGAAAGCCCACATGTACAGGGCATGCCCTCCTAAGGCAGTGAAGAAAGAGAAGAAAGTCGAGAAAAACAAACCTACAGTTATAGAGGTGTAGCATGCTAACCCCGTTATTGGATACAGGTTCGACACTGATGGTACAGCCACGGGTGGCAGTTAAACTCGGGCTGACAGGTGCATTGTTTATGCAACAGCTACATTACCTTTCTGTTAGTAAGAAGACTAACGGTGTGATGCACGACGGGTTTAAGTGGGTGTACAATACACTAGAGCAGTGGCAGGGATTCTTTCCATTCTTGTCAACTAAAACCATATCAAGAACCATCCAAAACCTAGAGGAGCTTGGTGTTTTACAGTCTAAGTCGCTAAGAAAAACTAAGAACGATAGGACTAAGTTTTACCGTGTTGTGTATGACAAGCTAAAAGACATTCTGTCTGCACCAATAGGACAAAATGTCCAGACCACAACAGGACAAAATGTCCACTTCTATAATACAAAGAAAACCACAGAAGACAGCAAAGAAAACGCCACACCAGTAAATGGTGATTTAAAATCAATACAGGAAGAGAAAATTATGCCAGTTGTAACGAATAGCAGTAATGTGATGCTAAAGTTCTTGCAGAATAGTAAGGGAGACAGCGATAACAAGCCGACAGCAACTAATTTCATTGTTGTGTGGAAGGAGTACTTACACAGATACAACAACGTTAAGTTTGTGCCTAATCCTACGTTCGCTGAGCAGAGCATGGTTAAGAAACTTCTGGTAAAGTTAGAGTATGGTCAGATTGAGTGCTGTAAGAAAGTTCTACAGAATTGGTCAGGGTTCTGCGGATACTATAAAATAATGGTTGGCGGGGATGGGAAAGCACCTCCAGCAGTGCCTACTATACAGTTCCTTCTTGCCAATGCAATGTACATGCATGGATTTGCCGATAGTATGTCCAGCAAGGCCGATAGCACAGTGCAATCAATTGCACAGGAAAAGGTGTCTGCCTCAGTAAGTGCGGTACAGTCAGAAGTTCCAGCAACCCATGAGGAGACGATGGATATATTGAATGGTGTTGGTGATGCGTAGTTATAAAAAGGTGGTGATATATGTCCGTTAGAAGCAGTATTCCAGAGTCAGCGTTTACCGATGGTGTTTTGCACCCAGAGTATCACACGCGGCTGTTAGACAACGCGGACGAGTTCTTGAAGATAGCGGGTATACGACCTAATTTTTTATGGGAGTCCTCTAAGTCCTATTGCTCAGAAGGTGAGATTAGTTGGCTTAAGACGGTGAAGACCTCAAGCGATGCGGGATTATTTGTGTTGGATGGCTCTGATACAGTTCCTATTGACTCATGCATGGCAATGGCAGGGGCTATGCTTCGTAATTACATAGATGCTAGGGTAATGCCATTAAACACAGTGATAACTACCGCTGATAGGCTCAGGGAAGACCCTCCGGCAGTATTGCTGATTCCTGATGCATGTACTAAAGAACTGTCACAGAAAAACATCGCCAGTTGGAGAATACAAGAGGTATCCGCGATTTTATTGGAGAGGTACAACTCTAACCTTAAGACGGTGCTGTACTCAAGTTACGACGGCCTGCAAATAACTTCTATCTATGGACCAATGGTGTGGTCGCTGGTAGAAAACCACTATACTCAAATTAGCAAGTAGGAATAATAACTATGTCAATTGGTAAGAAGCTAATTTCGTCATTTATAAATACTAATGAATTTTCGTTGTATGTAAGGCTCAGGTTAAGTGAGGCGTTATTCAGAGAGGGTGAGCTTGAGTTATTCCACATGGTAAACAACCATGCTTTGAAGTTTGGCAAGTTCCCCTCCCCTAACACCATTGAGCAGTACGGTCTAGCAGATGACCTGTTGCCCACAGACGAACCGCCAATGTTTTACCTGCAAGAAGCAGAGCGCAGGTATCTTAGAAGTAGTATGAAATCCATGATGATGTCCATAAATGAGTTATTGATGGATGAGGAAGACGACAAGGCCTATCATGAAATAATATCTCGTGTTGGTGAAATGACCATTGAGCAGAATAAGAACATGTTATTCGACTACAGGGAATCATGGGGGATGGTGAAGGATGCGTACACAATGGCGCATGGAGGTAACGATGCGTATGCATTAAGTTTTGGGTGGCCTAGACTAGACCGGATGACTGGTGGATTAGGCGATGGTGACCTGTGTACCATTGTTGGTAGACCTGCGGCGGGTAAGACTTTCAAGATGCTGTACCTAGCTAGAAACTCTTGGAAGAAGGGCAGGAGACCATTGTTAGTGTCATTGGAGATGAATGCTAAACTCATAATGCAACGTCTAGGGGCTATGGATGCTCATGTTAACTTGACCAATCTAATGAAGGGGCAATTATCCACGGCGTCACTGACAAAGCTAAAGGCAAAGATGGAGTCAGCAAAGAAGAATACATCCCCATTCTGGGTTGTTGATGGCAATATGACACAGACCCCAGAGGACGTGATAATGCTAGCCAAACAGCTAGGTGCAACTGACGTGTACATTGATGCGGCGTACTTGCTAAAGAACAAGGATAAGCGCATGAACAAGTGGGATAGGATGTCAGAGAATGCAGAGACAGTAAAGAAAGGCCTAGCACAGGGCTGTGGGTTACCAGTGGTTGCTTCATACCAGTTCTCAAAAGACAGTAAGAAAAAAGCTAAAGATAAGGGCGTGAAGGAGGACATGGGTATGGAGGACATCTACGGCTCAGACGCGATTGCACAGTTATCAAGTGTGATTCTAGGCCTAACAGAACCAGAAAGTGTATCCACCCAGATGGAGCGCTTGATAAAGATACTGAAAGGTCGTAGTGGGGAGACCGGACAGTTCCGTATAAATTGGGACTTTAATAAGATGGACTTTTCACAGATACTAGAGTCAGAGGACTACGTGTACCTGAAAGAGAAGGAACCACCAAAAGACGAGAACCTAAACTATGTATAGTTACCTTTCACTGGACTTGGAGTCAACGAGATATGTCATAATTGGGGTTGCGGCGATTGTAATAATTTTTTGTAGTGGGCTAGTGGTGTTGAATGTTATTGAGGGCGGTTTAATCACATGGAGAGAGAAGATGAGTGCAAAGCGTAGTATCGTAGTAGTGACAGATAAAGAAACAGGCAAGACAAGTATCCATCCTAAGTATGCAGATGGGCACAGGGATTCAAGAAAAGATGCACAACGAGAGGCGTCACTGGTAACAGCGGATGGTGAGTGCTCGGCATCGGTTACCGAGGTTATCATGGATGTATCACCGTTAAATACTTGACAAACTATTTAAAAGTGGTATACTAAGACATAACACAATATAAAAGGAGATAGTTATGGCATCACAGAAAGTAGTTGAAAGCTTAGTTGGGGCTAAGGTACAGCCTAAAGAAAAGGTTGAGGAAGTACAGTCCCAAGGCGTAACGTATGAGCAGATTGTGGACAGCATCGGAAAATTATCGCAAGAAGTGGCGGCGATACCGCTAGACCCAAGAATCTCAAAGTTGGCAAAGATGGAAGCAGAGCTATTGTTGCTAGTATCGGCAGAGCTTGAGCAAGAGGGGTCAGGCTTTATTGAGGGTGAGCACTATACAGCCACTATTGGTCCATGTGCTTTGAAGCCAAGAACGGTAGAAAACCTAGAGAGATTCTACGAGATTGTTGGGCATGAGGCCTTCTTTAAACTAGCAAAGGTCAATGTATCCGATGTTGAGAAATACTGTACACCAGACCAGTGCGCAGAGGTTATCTCTCAGGAGGTAGTCCACACCACTAAGAGGGCGCTAAAGGTCAAGCCTTTAGAGTAGTATGCGGGTAGAGCATATAGCTAAGTTGTACGAAAGCTTAAACTCGTCTGTCACAGGTACACGTAATGAGTGGCAGGAGGGCAGGTGCCCTTTTGTATGGAAGCATGGCGGTATAGATAATCACCCATCTTTTGGCATAAAGGCCAATCAGAAGGGCAAGTCAATATGCAAGTGCTGGAGTTGTGGGTACGGTGGAGACTTGCAAGATTTGGTAATGGATTTAAAGATAGGGCTAAAGAAGAACCCTAGCTACGTAGATGGGTACGATTTCAGGGCGGCGTTGCAATTGATTGCACATGAGTTAGATGACGTTGAGTTCGACCCGTCAGCAATACCTGAGTATGGTATTCATGCAGAGAGTACAATCATTTACTTTGATGAAGACTGGCTAGCTACTTTTAAGTCAGCATTATCATTTAAGCATGCTAGGGATTATCTCCATGGGCGTGGTGTTAGTGATAAAATGATTGAATACTTGGATGTACGCTACGATTCCTCACAGCAGAGGGTATGCTTTCCATACAGAGACGCCAAGGGAAGATTGCTAGGTGTTCAAGGTAGGTCAATAGACCCGAATAATACGTTAAGGTATTTTCAGTATGGGTTTAAGGGCAAGCGTAACGGCATAGTATGGATGAACGAAGACAAGGTTGATTTTGACAGGCCAGTGGTGCTAGTAGAAGGGCCACTTGATTTAACATCAGTGCTACGGGTATACCCTAACGTGTTAGCAAGTTTCACCTCTGGGCTGTCAGTAGGAAAGATTAAGAGGGTATCTAACGCAGTTGAGGTTGTGAGCCTGTACGATTATGGTAACGGTGGTGAAGCGGCAAGAGCGGCCTTAGATAAAATACTAGGCAGAGTACCGAGAACCCACTTAATACCTACAGAGATTCAAGATGACGCTGGTAACATGAGCATATCAGAAGTATCAGCGTTGCTTGAGCAAGCGGTCAAACTCAAGTATTTTGAGTAGACTTACATTAAGTCCTACCTAGGACAGTTAAAAAGGAGAGCCACATGGCTATTAGTTTTGGAAAGAAACCAGCAAAACCAGAAGCAGAAGAAACACCGTGGGAGGGTAAGCCTACAGAAGCAATCGCGGCGGCAAAAGAAGCGGCGAAGGCACACACCAAACCAGCACCTAAACCACAAGAGCAAGCAAGCTCTGGTGGTATCCTCAAGCGTGGTACAGCGGCAAAAGAAACATTTGACCGTGAAGAAGCTAAAGCAGAAGCACGAGCGGCTACTAACAATATCAGGTTTTGGATTGATGATGGAAAAGATGCAACTATCACATTCCTAGATGGTGATTTAGACGCAGATGGTATGCTAGATATTCCGTACTACTTTGAGCATAACCTGCAAATAGGTGGTCGCTACGGAAACCACTTTGCCTGCATTCAGGAGTCTGAACCATGCCCAATTTGTGAGGGCGGGGATAATCCATCCTATGTAGGCTTATTGACCATCATTGACCACAGGTCTTACAAGTCAAAAGCAGGCAAAGAGTTCTCTAATCAGGTGCGATTATTTGTTGCGAAGCGTCAGACTATCAAGCAGTTGCAGAAGCTTGCAGAAAAGCGTGGCGGTTTGGCTGGATGCACGTTCGATGCGTCTCGTACAGGTTCACAGTCAGCGGCTGTTGGCAATATGTTTGACTTCACAGAGAAGACTCCACTAGCAACCCTTAAGAAGCAGTACAGTACTAAGGAGATGATTGCAGAGCCTATGAACTATGAAGACATTGTTGCCGCAATCACTTTCACTGCGGAAGAACTACGTAATACTCATGGTTTCGGTTCATTGAGACCACCAGTTGGTAGTGAAGCAGATGACGAAGCACCAGCAAAGACAAGTAAGTACAAAGGTAAATTGTAGTAATCAAAGGGGCACTTTATGAGTAAAGTATTAGGACATCCATTATCGGTAGGTGCAGGGGCAGTGTACATGTACTCTGACGAACTAATGGACGAAGCGAGTAAAGTGTCCCGCTATGGTGATGCGTACAGTTTGGCGAGGGTAATTGGTGTTGGTGATTCTAAGAGGGTGATGATGCCTCGTGGTCTTGCTACGATTGGGGGAAATACAATAGACATGCGTGAGGGTGGTGAGTGGATTGAGTTTGACTCTTCATTTATACCACGGCATGACGAGCAAACTAGGGTTATTGAAGAATCAGTAAAACTTTTAAAAATGGGGTTCAATTTTGTAACTGAATGCCCTACAGGATTTGGTAAGACTTATTGCGCAATGGAGATAGTGGCTAGGACTAGGAAGAAGACCATAATTGTTGTGACTAAGGAGGACATACGAGACCAGTGGGCAGAGGCGGCTAAAGCTGTGCTTGGTATAACCTACGATGATGAGTTAGGACTGATACAGGGTAACGTGTGCAATGTAGCTGGTAAGTCGGTTGTGATAGCAATGATTCAGTCTCTGGCAAAGGATGGCAGATACCCGACACATACGTTTAGCGGCTTCGGTATGGCAATCTTTGATGAGGTGCATAGGGTAGGTGCAGACGAGTTTAGTCAGGCATGCTACAGAGTGCCAGCGAAGCTAAGAATGGGCTTGTCAGCAACACCTCTAAGGAAGGACGGAAGAAGCCTAGTCATTGAGTCTCATATAGGTAAGGTGATGGTAGTGTCCCATCAGGCACCATCAACACCAAAGATAATCAGAGAATATACTGGGTGGCAGGTCCCAATGGTTAAGGTACGTGATAAGGAGGGGGAATGGAAGATTGTGCCCATACCTCACAGTCCTAAAAATTGTGGTCATGTGATTAGAATCCTATCAAGGGATAAGAAGAGAAACATGATACTACTGGAATTTATTATGTCGGCTTACGAGGCTGGTAGAAAAATACTTATACAGTCGGATAGGAAGGAGCACCTAGAGCAACTATATGCCATGATGTCCAGCAAGGGAATAGCTAGGTCTGATATTGCATACTATGTTGGTGGTCTGCGTAAGGCTGATAGGGATGACGCAAAGACAAAACGGATACTATTGGCAACGTATGCAATGACAGCAGAGGCCACGGATATTCCGGACTTAGATACACTTGTTATGGCAACACCACGGTCAGACGTGGAACAGATAGTTGGTAGGATACTGAGAGCTGTAGAGGGAAAGAAACAGC
>ERZ795059.1247-NODE-1247-length-28990-cov-7.821082_pt1 | contig 28990 bp, 16 predicted proteins | sample MGYA00375143_ERZ795059 | MGnify/ENA primary metagenome ERZ795059 (study PRJEB30188, sample SAMN05720168) | activated sludge metagenome | isolation source: Anaerobic digester | place: USA | collected 2015-01-07 ... | reverse complement strand
GTGTTGCCGAAGAAAAACGGGCTGGAAGTTTGCAAGGAAATCCGCGAGAAAAAGAAGGGAGTGAAAATCATCATGCTTTCGGCGCTGTCGGATGTGACGACCAAGGTGGATCTTCTGGACAACGGCGCGGACGATTATTTGACCAAGCCTTTTTCTTTCCGGGAGCTTTTGTCGAGAGTGAAAGCATTGCTGCGCCGCCCGACCGTTTCGACCGAGGAAGTGATAAAGATCGGCGATTTGACCATCGATACCAACAATCACGAGGTGAAACGAGGAAGAAGGAATATCGGTTTGACGCGAAAGGAATTCATGCTGCTCGAGTATCTGGCCAAGAATGCCGGAAGAACATTGACGCAAATAGATATAATGGAGCACGTGTGGGATATGGAACTGGATTCCTTTTCTCACACTTTGAAATCGCACGTCAGAAATCTGCGCGCCAAGATAGACGGCGGAAGGAAAACAAGTATCATTCAGACGGTCAACGGCAGGGGATATAAAATGGAGCCGGAATAATCTTTACAATTCCTTTACTTTTTCTTTACCTGATTTTGATTATAATTCAGGCAGGGTATAATTCCAGGTCGAGGGATTATTTTTTATCAAAATCTAAACGAAAAAAGAAATGAAAAAGAAAATCATAAAAAAGATTCTAATGTGCAAGAAGATCAGGAAGGCGGCGGCATTGAGCGCTTTTATCGTTTCAATGGCAAGCGTCGCGAATCCGTGGACCGATGTCGCTTAGATATTTAACGAGTAATCATATGCCGAAAGAGGAGGGAAAGTATAGATTTTTAATTATGGTTACTCGTTTTTTATATGGGAAACTTTTGCTACCGAAATCGAACGGGGAAGATTTGAAACGTCGGGAATTCATTTTTAATGTTATAGTGTCGGGATCAAGCGCTCTCTTTTGCGTATTCAGTCTCTTTTCCTTGTATCATTCTTTGGTCAGGCACAACGACAGAGCGATTTCTCCGCTGGCGCCTTTGGCGATGTTCGGTTTTTTCGTGTTCCTGCATTATCTTTCGAGAAAGGGGTTTTTTGTCACCGCTTCTTATGTTTTTGTTTATGCTTATTTGATTGTGGCGAGTTATGCCGTTTATGTGTGGGGCGTGGATTTGCCTATGGCATTGCTGACGTTCGCTCTCCTGATAGTGATATCGGGAATACTTATCAGCACCCGATTCGCTTTCGAAATAAATTTTATCATTCTCTCAATAACTCTTGTTCTGGGTTATCTTCAGTTGAATCACATAATTTCCCCTAAAGTTTATTGGAAGACGGAATTATTTCAAATGAACGATCCTATCGGCCATTCGATAATATTTTCCATTATCGCCGTCGTTTCGTGGCTGTCGAATCGCGAGATCGAAAGATCGTTGAAGCGCGCCAGAAAATCCGAGGCGGAACTTAAGGAAGAAAGGGATATGTTGGAAGTGAGAGTCCGGGAAAGAACGAAAGAATTGGAAAAATCCCAGATGGAAAAGATAAATCAGACAGCCAGGTTTATCGAGTTCGGCAAAATTTCATCGGGACTTTTTCACGACCTGATCAATCATATCAATTTTCTTTTTTTGAACATAGAACGGGCTACCGAGGCTGGAGAAAAGGAATTGTCCGAGACCAGGGAATACCTGAAGCAGGCCAATGAAAACAAATCGGCTTTGGCGGAATATATCGAAGATGCCAAAAAGCAATTCCAAAATCAAAAAATAGAATCGCTGTTTTCCATGAAGAAGGAAATATCGAGTGTCGCCAAAATATTGGGTTACAAGCTGAAAACTGAAAAAGTCGATGTAAGATTAAGGGGCGATTCCGATATCGTCACTTACGGAAATTCGGTGAGATTCAATCATGTGATTACCAATATCGTGTTGAATGCCGTAGACGCTTATGAAACAAGTGACAGGAAAGACAAAGAAATAATAATAATCCTGGAAAAGCGCGACGGCAAAGCGATCGTTTCCATCGAAGATCGGGCGGGAGGAATTCCGGATGAGATTCGCGATAAAATATTCGATCCGTTTTTTACGACCAAGGGTCCGCAAAAAGGAGCGGGAATCGGACTTACGACGGCAAAAAACACGATTGAAGCAGATTTCGGCGGAACAATCGGAATGGAAACTGTTTCGGGAAAGGGGACTGAATTCATAATCAAATTGCCAATAAGGAATGAACCCGATAAGCTATGACGGTATAAACGAAGCGATAAAGTCAGGCATCGATTGTCTGACTCTAAACCAAAGGGAAGACGGAAGTTTTTCCAATTTTGTTTCGACTTCAAAAGGCCTTGACCATGCGAGAGAGAATCAATCGATATTTCCGACCTGCCTGATATTGGCAAGTTTGAGCGGTCTTGCTCATTCAAAAGATGCAGAAAAGATAAAAAACAAAGCTGCCAAATTTCTCCTGAGTCAGAAAAGCGATTTTTGGTCGTGGAATTATTGGAAAAGAAATTCATCCGACAGCAAAACTACGCCATACCCTGATGATTTGGACGATACTTGCTGCGCCGTGTCGGCTCTTATCGGACATAATCCCGAACTTGTTTCAGTTAAAGCCGTGGCCAAAGCGGTGAATCTTTTGGCGTATTGCGAAAGTAAAGAAGGCGGACCGTATTACACCTGGATCACTTCGCCTGACGCGGACAAAAGCTGGAAAGATATCGACCTCGCCGTGAACAGCAACATCGCATATTTTCTTTCGCTCCAAGAGGTGACATTGCCAAGTTTGGTCGCTCTTACAGAAAAGGCGATAACTTCGGGAAAATACGATTCCCCCTATTATCATTCTCCGTATGCCGTTATCTATTTTATTTCCCGTTGGTACAAGGGAAAGAAAAAAGACAAAGTAGTTTCATATCTGCTGAAGAAGAGGCTTAAAAATCATTCATGGGGCAATCCGTTGGAAACGGCGCTGGCGGTGAGCGCCCTTATCAATCTTGGTTGCAAGATGGAAAGAGTGGAGGAATCACTGGCATCCATACTCGAAAACCGCGCAAACGGAAAATGGATGGCATACCCTTTCGTGGTTGAAAAAATAAAAGGAAAGCAAAAATATTATTCCGGCAGTGCGGAGTTGACTGCGGCTTTTTGCATTGAAGCACTGGGAAAATTTTCGGCTCAAAGCAAGGCGATTGTGAATAAAGGAAAAACGAAGACGGACAAGGAGTCGGAAAAGATGCGCAAGAAAATAATCGAGCTTACCGACCGGAGATTCTCCGCTTTCGATTCCGAAATGGCAACGGACTTTTCATCGGTCAGAAAAAAGATGTTGAAAGGGGACGGAGCGAACCGGTTATTGCTTCTGCCGTACTATTTTCAGAAATCGTTGAAAAAGCAACAATCGATCGATGAAAAAATAATCGTCGAGTTATGCGCGGCCGGACTGTACGGTTGGATGGCGTATACGATTTACGATGATTTTTTTGACAACGAAGGCGATCCGAAATTTCTCTCATTGGCCAATGCAAGTCTGCGCGAGCTGACCTCTGTGTATTGCGAAAATTTTTCCGAGGATAGAAAATTTATGGAATTTTTCAAAAGCACGATGGACAGGATAGACGCGGCCAATGCCTGGGAGACGAGAAACTGTCGGACGAAAATATCCGGATCGCGCCTGACGATTCCCGAACGATTGCCCGATTACGGGAATATGGAAAGGCTGGCCGATCGTTCGATCGGTTACGCTCTCGGTCCGGTGGCCGTGCTTTATATTCATACCGGAAAAATCGAATCTCCCGAAATGAAAAACCTGATGGCATTTTTTGAAAATTACATTATCGCGAGACAATTGAACGATGACGCGCACGATTGGGAAGTCGATCTCAAAAAAGGACAGTTGAGTCCGGCCGTGGTGTCGGTGTTGAAGAAGTATTTAGGGCGGCACAAAAACAAAAAGGAATCGGATCTGAAAAAAGAAACAAAGGAATTGCAGAAAATATTTTGGCACGAAGTGATTCAGGAAGTATGCGGCAAACCTATTTTTCACATAAAAAAGGCCGGAAGACACCTGGGAAAGATTGCCGGCGTTAAAGATAAAACGGCTTTCGAAGCCATGCTTGCTTCAGTGGAAAAATCAGCCAAAGAGGCTCTTGCCGAGCAAAAAGAAATGCTGGAATTTTTGGAAGAATACCGATAAAGGCCGTTCGCGATAAAATCAAAAGCTGTGGCACCGAAAGCCCGGTTTCGGGCATTCATACCCTTTCGACACGAAAGTCGCCCGTGTGGGCGGAATTTGGGCAAAAAAGGGCTGATTTCGCTTTACTTTACGGTCGTTTGGGAGTATCATAAAGATATAAAAAAACATACGGCAAGTCACTAAATGGGGAATTTCACCATGATTTTCCCGATGTTCAATTTTATGCAAAAAGAAGCTGAAGTAAGAATAAATAGAATTTAAAATATAAAATATGGCATCGATTACAAACGAAAAAGAAAATAACTTATCATCGGCTCTAAAAAATATACTTCCGTCATCCAATAAATTGGATGCCTTGGTTGGATATTTCTATTTTTCCGGATTTCAAGAGATATACAAGGAACTGCAAGATAAAAACATTCGGATTTTGGTAGGAATGGAAATAGATAAGAATATTTTAGAAAAAATATCCTCGGTTGATATTAAAAATCTCGATAATTATTTGATGCCTCAAGCTACGAGCTCAAAAATTACCAGCAAAGAAAATTATTATAATGAATTTTCAGCCGTATTCAACAAGACTGATTTATTTGATAATGATGAATCCCTGAAGGCTTTCGACATATTCATCGAAAAAATAAAAGATGGGTCATTGGAAATAAGGAAAACCGCGACCAATCAACATGGCAAGTTTTACATTTTTCATTACAAAGAAGAGTTTTCACAAGGAGGATTGCAAAAAGGAGTTGTGATTACCGGATCAAGCAATCTGACTTACAGCGGGCTGAAAGGACAGGGTGAGGAAAACGATATCTTGCGAGAAACTCATTATTACGAGCAAAAACTTTCCAGGTTCAATGAACTTTGGGAGGACTCGGAAAATATCATCATTGCCAGCAAAGAAACCGCCGATGATTTTTTGGATAAAATCAAAAAAAGAATTTGGCTATATTCCAAGCCGAGCCCGTATCACCTTTATCTGCGCGTTTTGGATGAATACTTCAGAATCAAGGATGTGGAGAAAATGAAAACCCCGCAAGAAATAACGGATGGTCGTTTCTACAATTTGCGCTATCAAGTTGACGCGATCAATTTAGGTATAGATCGAATTCAAAAATTTGGAGGCGTTATTATCGCCGATGTGGTTGGATTGGGTAAAAGTATCATCGCCTCTGCAATTGCTCATAATTTAGGATTAAAAACAATAGTTATTGCGCCACCCCATCTATGCGATCAATGGGAAGATTACAGAAGCGATTTCAATTTTAATGCGCGCGTATTCAGCACCGGGAAAATCGAGGAGGCTCTCAAAAAATATGGAGACGGTAAGGATGATTTGTTGATAATTTTGGACGAAGCCCATAAGCACAGAAATGAGGATTCTGAATCGTACAAGACGCTTCATCAATTGTGTGCCGGACACAAAGTGATAGCCCTGTCCGCTACGCCATTCAACAATGATCCGAAGGATATATATGCGATTATAAAATTGTTCAACACTCCGGGACAATCAACCCTGAAAACCGTGGAAAATTTAAGTATGGAGTTTCACGGCCTTTTCAAGGAATACAAAAAAATCAGAAGGGATTTGAGATCGAAAAAAGCCACCTCGGAAGAGCTGAAAATAACCGAACGCTCAAGCAATGTTGCTAACAAATTAAGAATGATGATAGAGCCTTTGGTAATAAGAAGATCCAGACTAGATCTTGATGCTATCGAGGAGTATAGAAAAGATTTGGAAAAGCAAAATGTTTCTTTCGCGAAAGTGGAAGATCCGGAGCTGTTGGAATATGATTTGGGCGATCTTTCGGAATTGTATGTTGAAACTTTGGATAAAATTTCGTCTGACGATTCCGGATTCGAGGGTGCGAGATATAAGCCGGCTACATATGTCAGACCCGGTTCGAAATTTTTTGAGAAACTTAAAGAAGAGGGTGAATCTGCCGAAGAGGTTAAGCAAAGAATAGGACAAGCGCAGACCAACATTGCAAAATTCATGAGACGCTTGTTGGTCAGGCGTTTCGAAAGTTCCATCTATGCTTTCGACAAGTCATTGAATAATATGATTTCATCAGCGGAAAAGATGATGTCTTGGCTTGAAGAAAGAAAGGAAGTTCCTGTCCTTAAAAAAGGAAGTATTCCTGAGATAGAAGACCTTGAAGAAATGGAAGAAGAGGATGTGGCTTCATTGATGACCAGTTTGGAAGAAAAAGGAATGATAAGAATTCCGGCGGAAGAATTGGATGAAAATTTTGAAAGAGATTTGAAAAATGATATCTATCTTCTTAAGCAAATTAAAAAGGACTGGCTTGATAACAACAAAAATCAAGATGATCCCAAACTTGATTTGTTCCTTGGCAAGATAGATGAATTGCTGGCAGAAAATAAGGACAGGAAAATAGTGGTCTTTTCCGAGTTTTCAGATACCGCCGATTATCTCAATCAAAAGTTCAAGGAGAAAAAATTCAAGCGAATTTTTAAATACAGTTCAAGCGATTCTTCAAAGGAGAATAAAAATATCATCAAAGTCAATTTCGATGCCGGGTTGCAAACTAGTGAACAGAAGAATGACTTCGATGTTTTAGTAGCGACGGACGCGATATCGGAAGGATTCAATCTTCATCGGGCCGGTGTCATTATTAACTATGACATTCCATATAATCCTACCAGAGTAATTCAAAGAGTCGGTCGAATAAACCGTATCAACAAGAAAGTTTTCGACAGATTGTTTATTTTGAACTTCTTTCCGACTGTCACGGGCGAAGAGGAAGTGAAAACCAGAGCTATTTCGAGCTTGAAGATGAATCTGATTCATAGTCTGATGGGAGAGGACACGCGCTATTTGAGCAAAGATGAAGAGCTCAAGAGCTATTTCGTCAAACAGTTTGAGGAAGAAAATTCCAAATTCGAAAGCCGATCATGGGACGCTCCTCATAGAAATGAGTGGCTAAATTTCTTAAACGATGTCGAATTAGTAGAACAGGTTCAGAAAATACCGCATCGCACCAGAATTGCCAGAAACCGGAATGGAGAAGAAGGCATAATTGCTTTTGGAAAAAGAGGCTACAATTATATTTTTGCCAAAGGAAAAAACGAAATCGATGTTGATTTTGTTTCTCCGGAATTTGCTTTGGGAATGTTCAAGGCAAGCGAAGAAGAAAAGCCTATGGACACAACGATCAATTTCGACTCCGTTTATCAGCGAGTAAAACAACATATCTTCAAGGACAATACCAGTCCGACAATGGGATCAAAATCTCGCAGATATGATGCTTCGACCAGATTGGGAATGCTTGCCGATTTATACCCTGCTGGGAAAGAATGGTGTGATGATGTGGTTACAATCATCAAGGACTTCGATGCTTTGCCGGAAGGGTTATTGAAAGACTTGTCATCCATAGACTTCAACAAGGAAAATCCCAAAGAGGTGTTTAATAAGTACAGATTATTAATACCGGATAATTATATTGCCGGAATATTCAAGATGGCCGAAAAAGCCAAGAGCAATGACGAGTTGATTGTTTTATCCGAGCAATTCATATAAGTTTTATGCAGCTAAATAAGGCTTACAACAAAGACGACTTCAAGGATTTTTTATCCGGTTTTTTGCCAGATGATTTGAGTTTGAATGAAAAAGAACTGGTAATCGGCAACAATTACAAAAACATAAAATCAGGTCTCGTTTTGGGAGAATCCAAATCATTGGGAGTAAAAGTCTTTTATTTGGAGCATGAAAAAGAAAAAGATCCTCGCGTGGCTTTAACTACCGAGGCTTTCAAGATTTTGTCAGAGAATTGGGCGAAAAAAGCCGTAGTGGTTTTTAATAGCAGAAACAGCGAAAATTGGCGGCTATCCCTGATGACTATTTCTTTTGATATAAATGAAAAAAACAAGATAGTCAGTAATCTTTCAAACCCAAAACGAAAGTCTTTTTTCCTTGGTCCCAATGCGAAAATAGCGACTGCGAATCAGTTCCTTTTTAGTAAAGGAAAAGCGGAAGATTTTGAAGATCTTGAATCCCGCTTTGATGTGGAGATTGTCACCAAAGAATTCTTCAATAACTACAAGAAGCTTTACACAAAGTTGCTCGATTATTTGAAAAATGACAGAGCTTTTAATGTATTCGCAGACAAGCACGGATTGGAATTGGAAATTTTTGGCAAAAAACTTTTAGGGCAAATCGTATTTATTTATTTCTTGCAGAAAAAAGGATGGCTAGGGGCGAAGAAGGGAGACAATATTTCCAATGGAGACAAGGCGTTTTTACGAAGTCTCTTTGCAAAATGCAAACAAGATGGAAAGAATTTTTTCAATGATTGTTTGGAACACCTATTTTATAATTGCCTAAACAAACTTCCGGAACGCGCCGGTAGTTTTTATCGCGAGAAGTTTGATTGTCAGATTCCATTCTTGAACGGCGGACTATTTGAGCCGATTAATGATTATCGCTGGCACGAGGAATTTATAAATATTCCTAATGAAATATTTTCCAATAATGAAGATAGTGGGATTTTAGACATCTTTGACCTTTACAACTTTACAATCGATGAAAATACTCCGGACGATCAAGAAATTTCAGTCGATCCCGAAATGTTGGGCAAGGTTTTCGAGAATCTTCTTGAAAGCAATACTCGCAAAGGGCAAGGTGCTTTTTATACGCCTCGTGAAATCGTGCACTATATGTGCCAAGAGAGCTTGATAAATTATTTGGATTCGAATTCCGGTATCGGAAGAAAAACAGCGGAGGAATACGTGAAGTATTTCGATTCGAGAGAGGATATCAAAACCGTTACGGGCTGGGAAGAAGAAATCGTCAAACTGGACAAATTGGTGCAAAACATCAAGGTTTGCGATCCGGCTTGCGGTTCGGGCGCTTTTCTTGTGGGAATGCTCAATGAAATCATAAAATTGCGTTATTTGCTACGGATACTCAATCCCAATCTTCCCAAGCGGACAGTTTATGATCTCAAAAAGGAAACGATCCAAAATTGTCTGTACGGAGTGGATATTGATCCGGGCGCGGTGGATATAGCCAAGTTGCGGTTTTGGCTTTCTATCGTGGTGGATGAAAACATTGATGATATCGAGCCCTTGCCGAATTTGGATTACAAGATCATGCAAGGCAACAGTTTACTTGAGGATTTGGTGATCGGGGACAGCGCGATCAAATTTAATTTCGACGGAAGAAGGAAAATTGACGGCAGGACAAGAGAGCAAAAAGAATTGTTCGCGCAAGGAGGAGTTCAGGGAAAACTTATTTTGGAAGAAAGCGACACCCTGGCGGAAAAACTGGAAAGATATCATGCCGAATATTTCAGCGTCACCGATCCGGAAAAGAAAAAGATATTGAAGAAAAAAATAGACAATATTGAAGACGAATTGATTCAAAGCAAGTGTCAGGAGGAAATAAGGAGTGCGGAATCCGTGATTCAAAATAGCACCGGTGAAAGTAAGAAAATATTGAAAAGCACTGAAAAGACTTTGGCAGTTAAAGGCGTTTTAGAGAAGTGGAAAAAGGACAAGCTTCGCCCATTTTTTCCTTGGAAGCTCCATTTCGGTGAGGTTTTCAATCGCGAGAATGGCGGCTTTGATGTGGTGATAGCCAATCCGCCATACGGAGCGGATATCGACAAGAAAGAGTTGAAATTCATTAAAAACAATCTGGCAAACACGAAAAATGGAAACAGTGCGGCAGTTTTTATAGATTTTGGAAAAAATAAATGGATAAATAAGACCGGAACACTAACGTATATTGTTCCAAAATCATTATTATTTGCTGAAAGATGGTTTGATTTAGTTTTATCCATGCTAGGAAAAGTTCCATTTGTTATTGATGTCGAAAAAGCATTCGAAAACGTTAAGCTTGAGCAGGTTGTTTTTATGTTCGGAAAAACGATAAAGACCAGCTTTTATCAAGGTCGAAAGTTTCTAAACAATGAGTTTTTGAGAAGTACTAAAATAAGCAATTCTTTAGTAGATAAATATAATGCATGGGTATGTGATATTTCAGAAAAAGAACTATTGATCGGAGAAAAAATTAATAGCAAGGAAATTGAGTATCTGAAAAATATTTCTGAAACAAAGAGGGGCGTAGGAATGCAAAAATTTCTTACAGACGGGGGCAAATATCCAGTGATTGGAGGAAAGAACATTTTTCGATATGGAATAAGCGGAGTGAAAGGGTATATTTCGGAAAATGATATGGCCAATAATGGGAAAATCGGTTTTCTCAGACAGCCAAAAATAATCTCCCAAAGATTAGTTGCTCATATTCAGAACCCGGAGCCTCACATGATGATTATGGCGTCTCTTGATGAAAAGGGTGATATTCTTAGCGTAGATACGGTTGAAAATACGATATTGACTTCAAATAAATTTGATTACAAATATATACTCGCATTATTAAATTCAAAGCTGATTAGCTGGTATGCATATAAGTTTATCTATTGTTCTGCGATTAGAACGATGGACCTTGATAATTACTATATAGGTAAAATACCAATTATAAAAGCAAAGCCGGAACAGCAACAGGAAATTATCAGATTGACGGACAAAATTATTGAGCTCACAAAAGCGATAGATTATGCCAATAATTATGAAAAACAATCCATGTTTCAAGAATATGATAAGCAAATCAACCAGGTAGCTTATGAACTATATGGACTGACGGAGAATGAAATAAAAATCATTGAAGGAAAATAGGATGATTTTAAGAAATGAATACTCCGACTTAAAATAAAATCATGCGATATTTTAGAATAATAAAATATATCTTTCTTCTTCTAATTGAAAAATTAATCAAGAAAAAGAAGAAATATTCATACTTTGAAGATAAAAGCGGTAATGTAGTTTACCGATTTTTTTCAAAATTGCTTGGTTTTGTTTATTATCAATTTCAAAAAATGCGGGAGAGTCTTAGGGTTGGCAGTTTTAAGCTACAATTACGAATAAAGGAATATAAGATTATTAATGAAATAGTGAAGTTATCAGGCGAAATCATATCATTGATTATTATTTTCATAGTTGTTTCATTTGCAATTGACTTGCTTATTTCAAAAACATCCTCATGGCTAATCGAATTCGAACAATTACAAGGATTTTTAAATGATCTATCTTTTATCAGGGTGCCTGGACGAGATTTTATCGAGCTGTTTTTGGAAATATCTATCGGTGCAATATCGGCAGTTCTCGGATTGTTGTTTGCTCTCTATGCTGTTGGCTTTCAGCTAAGTACTGATAAATATTCTTCGGAAGTATCAGATTATGTTAATGAGGAAACGGTCGGGAGCTTTTATTTCAAACTCCTTGTATTTACTGATTTGTTGGCCATTGCTGTTTTATTTAGAACAGAATTTTTTGATTATCCTGAGCCAATATTTAGCTTCGTCATAGCTTGCTTGATGGTCGTTATTTCTCTATTGGGAATTATAATTTTCAAAAGTCATTATATAGTCACAATTAAGCCAAGGCATCTATTTGAAAGACTTTGGAGCGATATTCGAGATAATATAAAAACGGCTTCTGATAAACCTTCCTATAAACATAGAAGTTGGAGCCTTGTACAGCACGCTCGAAATAATACTAGAAAATTGTTGCGATTACTCGAAAATTTATTTGATGATTTGTTGAAAATTAAAAACAATAGTGATGCGATTTATGCTCCAACCGTGCTTGCTTTTGTCATTACGGAATATGCGAGAAATAAAAAGTATATAGATAAGGAGAATGGATGGTGGTTTTACCAAAAGCACGATTTGGCAAAAGCTGGTAGCTCATCCGAAAGTATTATAAAACTCAACTATGAGCTACAAGGAACCGGCCCGTTATTTTTACCAAAACCAGACTTATCATGGTTTGAAGATAATGCCTTTACTCTTTTTCAAAAGATTCAATCCCATGCAATAAATAGTAATCCGGATTTGTTAAGCTATGTTATCAAATCTTATCAAACCATATTAAGTGGTGATTATTCAAAAACTAATAGCGGACAGAAAAAGATTTATGGAATCTATGAAAATCAAGAAGTTGAAACTTATGAGAAATTCTTTAGATCATTTTTGGATTTGTATAAAAATATTACCAAACAAGAAGATCTAAACGATTATTTGAATGCATATTTTACAACGGGGCTGGTATTGATAGATGGATTCAAATATAAAGAATACAAGAAAATCATCAGATCCTTGGTTGGCAATGACGGGAAACTTTCAAATGATCAGGGTTTTGTAGAAAATATTGATTTGCCATCAATTTTTTATGAACAACTTCTGGATTATTGGAAACGCTTGAAATTGGAGCAAGAGTGCGAAGGCAAAATCATAACTCCTGTAAAAAATTTTGAAGAGGAAATGCTGGATAGTGTCAAAAACAGAGAAAAAGAATTTTTTAAGAAGTTTTTTAGTGAAATGCTTCATCATCAAGAAGATGTCATATTTGATTTAATCAAGAAGAAAGATTACGAAAATTGTGCGCATTTTATAAAGATCAGATTCGAGTGGATTAGTAGAATGTTTTATCTGAATAAATCCACTCTTGCAAATGAATTTTCTCAGGATATTTCGAAGTGTGCTGCCTATATACTTATCATCCCAAAAGAAATACTCATTAAACTCGAACTGCTTGAAGAAATAGAAAAGATTATTTTTCAAGCTATTCTTAAAAAAAGAGAGGTATTATTTGTAGAGCTATCCAAGATATTGTCGCTAATAATATCCGTGCTTAATGTGAATGAAACAAATACGGATATGTTTATATTAAGAAATAGACTGATAGTTATCTTGGGAGGATTTTTGTTTCTACACTCAGAATTGGAGCAAAATAAAAAAATGCTCATTGAGTATGTGAAAATTTTTGAAAAATCTTACAGACCAGGCTATTTCATAAAATCCATAGAAATACTTGGAGACGCAAGAAACATTGGGGGCATAGATTTAACCACCAAGCTTATCCAGTGGGAAACCACGAAATATCACAATTGGTATACGCAGATTCATCATAGAATACTCGAGATGCCAAAAACATATGACCATGTTAGGTTTTATTCTGGAATGCAGGAAGTAGCCAATCATCCCAGTAAATTTATTAGAGAAGTTAGTTATGGACTCGGAAATATTGAAGATGATAGCGTTGAAAAATTTGTAGAATTTATAAAAAGAAGAGAGGAGATTTTAAGCCTGGTAACCATACTATCAAAAATCAATGAAACGAAGAAATAAAACTATATTTGATAAAGATGGAAGCTCAATCGACGATCCATTCTTGAGTTATATCAAGGGCTACTCTAGGCTGGAAGCTGCTTCTCGTGATTCCATGAGCTTATTTAACGAAACAATGTTTATAAGAAATTCATTATTTCCACTTCGCGATGTGCCAGTTTCAGATAGACCAGGATATGTAACGCATGAAAGAGATTACTTTTCATTTGAATGTGACAATCCAACAATAAAAGATGATTTAGAAAAATATTTTACTGATAAATATTCTCAATACCGAGATAATTTATATGGGAATGGTGATGATATTGGAGGATTTTTAAATATGATTGCTTATCAACTCATGGTCACCGGTATTTCTTTTTATAGAACATACTGGGATGAGATTGATGTTAATAGTAATAAGTATGTTCTTCCAGCAGATTTTGATTATTTGCGTGATTCTACAATGAAAATCAAAAAAAGAAATGGACATATTGCCGAATATTTACAGAAATATAGTATTATAACTTATTATTTTACCAATAAGAATTACTTTAAAGGATATGGCGACAAGAAAATTCCAAGAAAAGTTAGTTTTTTGCCGGAAGAAGTTTTTTATTGCAGATATTCTATTTCAAGCGATTCTCCAGCAAAAGCGAGTTTGAGATATTTAAAGCAAATAAAAAAATTCTGGGATTTTGGTTTGGATAAGGCTAAAAGCGGAGCGGATCCCGATGATCATTCGCTTTCTGTTGAAAAAACCAGATATGTAGCTTATGCAGACGAAAATAGAAAATACGATCTTGTAAAAAGTAAAATAAGGACAATCTTCCATTACCTTACGGAAGGAAACAATTTGAAAATGACTCAATATTATGATGTTTATAGGGTCATAAGATACAAAAAGTTTTTAAATACAATGAGGTCTTATTTGGTGCATGAATTTAATAAGCAAGTTATGGAAGTTGTGGCTAAGAAGAATAATTTTAATTCAGTTCCAAGGCTTAGATATGATGGGTTTCTTACCAATAAAGAACTTGATGCTGCATTTGACGACTACAAAAAAGGCAGACTATCTTTTGATGATTTAATTGAAACTACCATTAAAAAAGCATGACTTCATATGGCGTCCTAAAAGACAGTGCTTGCTACAAGTGAGCATAACGAGCGCACGACTGTTAAAGAATGCGAATGTTGGGATAATGAGATTTATGACGATTATATGAAATCGGCCACGCCGAAGCGGTTTGCTCTGATTTCTGGCATATTGGCACATAACATACCCTTTCATCACGAAAGCCGCCCGTGTGGGCGAAATTTGGCGAAATACGGGCCGGTTTTCTTTACTTTGGAGCCCGTAAAGAGTAAAATTGAATCATAAGAATCAGAATTTCGAATACGTGCAAAACTTGCACGACATTTAACATAAATAAGCCGATGAAAAACAAAACAAAAATAGAGGCGATAGATTTGTTCAGTGGCATAGGCGGGCTTACCTACGGTCTGAAAAAGGCGGGAATCAATGTATTGGCCGGTCTCGACAATGACGAGTCTTGCGCCGTCGCTTATAAAAAAAACAACAAAGCGGAATTCATATTGGCCGACGTCTCCAAGTATGATTTCAAGGAATTGAAAAAAATGTTTGCCAAAGACAGTTACAAAGTTCTTGTAGGGTGCGCGCCATGTCAGCCTTTTTCCTCGCATGCGTTCAAACAGCGGAAGAAAGGCAAAGATGAAAGGTGGAATATGTTGGATCACTTCGTGCGTGCGATCGAAGTCGTAAAGCCCGATTTGGTATCGATGGAAAACGTGCGCGGCGTGACAAAAGAGGATGTATTTGAAAATTTCATTAAACGATTGAAAGAGATGCGATACAAAGTTGACTACAAAGTCGTGTACGCGCCCGATTACGGAGTGCCGCAAAACAGAAGCCGCCTCATACTGCTTGCTTCCAAACTCGGCGAAATCAAAGTTCCCAAAGAAACACATTCGAAAGATAATTATGTTACGGTGGGCGATATAATAAAAAAATTGCCGAAACTGAAAGCCGGGCAAAAGGATAAAAAAGATCCGATGCATCAAGCCAAAAGTATTTCTGAAACCAACATGAAGAGAATCAGCCAATCCAAGCCGGGCGGATCCTGGAAGGATTGGGATAAGAAATTGTTGCCCGAATGTTACAAGAAAGACAGTGGACAAACATACACATCGGTTTACGGTCGCATGAGATGGAATGATGTTTCTCCGACGATCACGACACAATTCGCCAGTTACGGATCAGGTCGCTTCGGACATCCGGAGCAGGACAGGGCGATTTCTTTGAGGGAAGGAGCAATGTTGCAAACGTTTCCGGTCTCCTATGATTTCGGAAATTTACCGATGACTCAGCTGTGTCGTCATATAGGAAATGCAGTGCCTCCGCAACTGGGGGTTGTAATCGGTAAGGCTATTAAAGAACACGTTAACCGATATGAAAAAAAACGATAACTTCAAATTCAATATTTCACTGAGCGTCTTAAACCATTTGGGCAAGAATTTGTACCGAAATTTTATTACCGTATTGGGAGAAGCGATTTCCAATGCTTGGGATGCAGATGCGAACAATGTTTGGATTTATGTCGATAAAAGCAATAATTTTGCGGTCAAGGATGACGGGCACGGCATGAATAAAGTCGATTTTCAAGATAAGTTTTTGAAGATCGGATATTCGAAAAGAGTGAATGGAAAAAACATGTTCTCTCCCGGCAAGAGACCGTATATAGGTGCCAAAGGAATCGGCAAGCTTGCCATGCTTTCTTGCTCGGAAAAGATACACGTGATATCCAAAACATCCGATTCCGAATATGTGGGTGGAGCAATAGATAATTCAGGACTCAACAAGGCGATCAAAGATGACTTGAATCCAGATGAATATTCTTTGGAAAGAATGAGTTTAAAAACGTTCGGCGGATTAACTTCAGGACATAAAAAAGGAACTATTATTTATTTCGAGAAAACCAAGGAAAGCATGCGGAACACGATTCCGCATCTTAAAAAATTGGTAGCTTTATATTTTCGTTTCTCTTTGATCGATAAAAATTTCAACATATTTTTGAACGACGAACCCATAACGATAGAAGATCTGAAAGATCTTTCGGATGCGACCGAGTTCTTATGGATGGTCAATAAACTCGAAGATCCGTATGTAAAAAAACTTTCCAAGCTGAAAGACAAGTCGATTGATGTCGAAAATAAATTAAAAATAAAGGGTTTTATTGCCACCGTAAACAAACCGAAATTTTTAAAAATAGCAGGAACGGAAGAAAAGGTCGGCGTCGATCTTTTTGTAAACGGAAGATTGAGAGAAAAAGACATTTTGAAACACCTCCCGGATTTTTCTACCAGATATATAGCCAGTTATCTCTACGGTCAAATCCATTTCGACGAAATGGATAGCGACGGCAAGGACAGATTCGGGACAAGCAGAGAGGGCGTTGTTCAGGGAGATGAAAAATACGAGAAATTGATTGAGGCCTTGAAAACCGAAATATTGGGCAGGGTAAGCGATGAATGGGATGAATTGCGCTTAGCAAGGGGGGAAGACGGGGACGACGATAACCCGCGAAAAACTCTCAAAGAACGAAGAGCCAGGAGTTTGTATAATCTTTCCTCGAAAGATTATTCCGGTTCCGGAAACAAACATTCTGAAAAATGGTTAAAGGAATTGCAGGACGAGGCAGAATTCAATATCCCGTCATATGTCGATTGTTTTTTATCTGAAAACCTAATCAGAAAATATATAAAGAATAAGGGCATTCAATTGACCAAAGAGGCCAATGAAGAAATTGCCAAGTTTAAGGACGCAGAAACAAATAACAAAAATAAAGGGAATATAAGCATAGATATTCGAGAATCCAATGATGATATAAGTTATCTATCCATGGACGGTTTGGCTTGCTTGGTTGACAAGAAGGATCGTATCAAAGAAGCATGTCTTGCAAGAGACGCAGGCGAATACAAGCCGATCAGGGATGCATTGGCACATACGGCACTTTTGACGGACACTGCGAAAAATAAATTAACGACGGTATACGAAAATATAAAGGGCAGAGTAAAAACGTTATTGTCGGGAAAATGAAATTTGGAAATGATGGATATTTTTTCAAAAAAGAAGCGATCCGAAGTGATGTCGCGGGTGAGAGCGACGGAAACTGGCATAGAAATAAAATTTCGCAAAGCGCTTTGGAAATCGGGATTCAGATACCGAAAAAATGTCCGGAAATATTTCGGAACGCCGGATATCGTATTGAAAAAATACAAGACGGTGATTTTTATCGATTCGTGCTTTTGGCACGGATGCAAGAAACATGGAACATGGCCGAAAACGAGAAAATCTTTTTGGAAAAAGAAAATCGAAAGGAATATCGAACGCGACATAGAGGTTTCGAAATATTATCGAAAAATCGGATGGCGAATAACCAGGATTTGGGAGCATGAAATAAAGAAGGGTGCGGATGCTGTTATCGGAAAAACAATAAAGCATTTGAAATAAATGCAAAACAAAATCGTTAGTAATTAATTTTCGAAAAAGCGAACTTGGGTACGCTTGAATAATTATGATCAAAGAATACATAAAATATTTGAAAGACAATCCGCAGGGGTATTGGTTTAAAGCCAAGCTCTGCGGATGGGGTTGGACGCCGGCGAAATGGCAGGGCTGGGTGGTCATATTCCTATATATTCTGCTCATCCTGACTCTCGTGATCACCAGAGAAAAGGACATCCCTGGAAATCCCGATTCGGGAAGCAATTTTCTGACATTCGCACTGCCGATCATCGTATCGACTATCCTTCTCGTTATTGTCGCCTACAAGAAAGGAGAAAAACCGCGTTGGCAATGGGGCTTGCCAAAGGAAAGAGAAAAATAATCGGAAATGTAAAGTTGCATATAAAACAAGGCTCTTTTCGAGCCTTTTATTTTTCAGTGGCGAGTCGCATGCGATTGACTGCAGGGGCTTAAAACGATAGAATATATTTACAACATTGCCTAAACTCGCGCTTCTTGCGCGGGCATGGCGTAATATGAATCCTAGATGAATAAAAACGGTCTCGTGACCGGCGCTTATTCATCTAGGTCGATGGCTCGAAAGGGTCGTCGGACAGTTCCGAAAGGAATTGTCGTCCGGCTCGCGGGACCATTTTTGTGTGCCTAAAAAATAAGCGAAAATTTTTGGATAAATCAAAAATAGAACAAATCGAGTTCAAAATGCGGAACAATGACTTGCACGCGCAGATTGCGACGGTGCTGAGTTTGGTCAGGGAAGATGCGGCCGAAAAAGGATGGAGCAAAAGGCATGACAGGGTTTTGAAAAGTTTGATAGACGACCTGATGTTCGTGCACGAAAATTATAAGGCCGTTTTTTCCAAAAAATCCAGACAATGAGATTGAGAAATTGCAAGGGATCAAGGATGGAATAAAGACTCCGCCGACAAAGGCGGAGTTTCGCATTTTTTGGACTTCGTGGGAGAATTCATCGGTTTGAAGAGGTTTGGCCGATAATGCCGTGAAAAAGGCTTGTCGGGCAGAATTTGGCGAAGTACGGCATAGATAAAACGGTTCGGTTGCCGATCTTTTTTACGAACAAATACAATTATAACAATTTGGAGAATTGCCTGTGGTATAATTAAAAAATGGAAAACGGATATTGTGGCAAAAACATCAGTGAAGTCATTGGTGAATTAAAAACAAATGAACACGGATTAACAAAAGGCGAGGTGAAAAATCGCCTTTTGAAATATGGGGCGAATAAATTGCCTGAAGCCAAAGCCGACAGCTTGGCGGTGATATTTCTCCGCCAATTCCAGAGTCCGCTTATTTTCATTCTACTTCTTGCCACATTCGTTGTTTTTCTGACTGGCGAAAACACGGATGGATTTGTCATTCTGTTCGTGCTCTTTTTTAACGCCGTAGTCGGAACGATTCAAGAAGGAAAAACTCAAAACATTTTCGCCTCCCTTAAAAATTTCATTAAAACCAACGCCTCGGTTTTTCGCAATGGCGAAGAATACATAATTTCCGATGAAGAAGTCGTCCCTGGCGACATCATTGTTCTGCGGGAAGGCGAAAAAGTTCCTGCCGATGCCAGAATCATATTCTCCGAATCTTTGCAAACCGACGAGTCGGCTCTCACGGGCGAATCCAATCCGAAATTCAAAACTTCGGAAACCATCAAAAAAACGGATGTTCCGATTTCCGACCAAAAGAATATGGTTTTCAAAGGAACGAGCATCGTGGCGGGAAGCGGAAAAGCGGTTGTGATTGCGACGGGGATCGGCACTGTCATCGGCAACATTGCCAAAAAAATCGCAACCATTGATGAAGAACTGCCTCTCAAAAAAGATATCCGTCTACTTTCCCGCTTCATTATCGTGGCGGTCTTTGCCATCGCTTTTGTTCTGTTTGAAATCGGAATTTTCTACGGACACAATCTCAAAGAAATTTTTTTCACAATCGTAGCCGTCTCCGTTTCTGTTATTCCCGAAGGATTGCCGATTGTCGTGACTTTGGTTTTGGCAACAGGCGTTTTCCGAATGGGCAAACGCAATGTCTTGGTCAAAAGGTTGCAAGCGGTGGAAGCTCTCGGACAAACGGATATTATTGCGGTGGATAAAACCGGCACCATCACCAAGAATGAACTGGTCGTCAAAGAAGCGTATGTCGGTGGAAAACTATTTTCTGTAAAAGGAATCGGTTATGAACCGAAAGGCGAATTTGAACTGGACGGCAAAACGATTGAACCGCTCAATCATTCGGAACTGCTGATGCTCGGAAAAATTGGAGCCTTGTGCAGCAGCGCTCACTTGGCGTTTGACGAATTTTCAAAAGTTTGGAAAATATCGGGTGACCCGACCGAAGCGGCGACCTTGGTGTTTTCGGAAAAAATGGGCTTCCAAAAATCCGATTTGGAAAAAGAATTTGCGAAAATTGAAGAAAGACCATTCGATTACCAATTGAAATATCATGCCGTATTGCACGAAGAAAACAACGAGCATCTATTGTCCATCGTAGGAGCACCCGAGGAAATTCTGGACATCTCCGAAAAATTATGGACGTCTTCACGAGCTATCGCTTTTTCCAGTGAAGAAAAAGAAAAATTGAAAGATATTTTCGCCAGAATGTCAGAAAAAGGATTGCGGGTGGTGGCTCTGGGAATGAAGAAATTGGAAAAGAAAGAAAGAATTCCTAAAAAATTATTTGACATTGAATTTGTCGGATTTTTGGGCATTGAAGATTCGCCCAGAACGGAAGTCGGCGAAGCGGTGAATAAAGTGGCATTGGCGAACATCAAATTGGTGATGATAACGGGCGACCACAAAGTGACCGCCAGAGCCATTGCCAAAAAATCGGGGATTTGGAAGAGAGGCGATGAAATAATTGAAGGCAAAGAAATTGAGCAAATGACGGAAAACGAACTGGCCAAGCGTCTGGAAAATGTGAGCGTTTTTGCCAGAGTGACGCCTTTTCACAAACTCAAAATTATCAATGTGTATAAACTGGCGGGGAAAACGGTGGCGATGACGGGAGACGGAGTCAATGATGCATTGTCACTCACTTCCGCCGATGTCGGCGTAGCGATGGGTAAAATCGGAACGGAAGTCGCCAAAGAAGCTTCGGACATCGTTCTTTTGGATGACAATTTCGGAAGCATCGTTTCGGGAGTGGAAGAAGGCAGAAACATTTTCAAAACCATCAAACGGGTTATTTTATATCTTTTTTCCACCAGCCTCGGAGAAGTGCTGACAATTATCGGAGCGATCTTCTTGGAATTTCCTTTGCCGATTTTGGCGGCTCAAATTCTTTGGCTCAATTTGGTGACGGACGGATTCCTGGATGTGGCATTGGCAATGGAGCCGAAGGGAAACAATCTTTTGAAAAAACGGAAACTTTTTCAAGGAAAAGAAAATTTGGTAGATGGACTGATGGTTTTGCGAATGATTGTGATGGCTCTGCCAATGGCGATCGGAACGCTGTATCTTTTCAGCCAGAATTACGAGGCGAATCTGCCGAAAGCCTGGACGATTTCTCTTACAACTCTCGCGGTCTTTCAATGGTTCAACGCTTGGAATTGCCGTTCGCAAGTCAAATCCGTTTTTACTTCCAATCCGTTTACCAACAAGTTTTTGGTCGGAGCCACGAGTATTGTGATCGGACTTCAGTTGCTGGCGATATACAATCCATTTTTTCAAAAAGTATTGCGGACGGTTCCGTTGGACGGAAAAGATTGGGTTGTTATCGTCACTGTCGCATTTTCGGTGATTCTGGCCGAGGAATTCAGAAAATTGGCGAGGAACGGCTTGTTCGGGAAATAATGCTCCAAAGACTGGAAATTTTTGGCGTTTTGTGATAAACTGTAAAAAGTGAGGAAAAAATGAAAGTTGGGCGATTTTAACGCCAACTGTTCCAGGTGGCGTTATTTTTTATCCTGTATGCACTTTCTGCCCACGATTAAGCATTATTTTTGCATATATGGGTATCATATTATTCTTCATCTTGATAGCATTGGCTTCGGCTTTTATCCCTCAATCCGTCCTTTTTTTAGTGGTCCTGAACCTTTTTGCAGGACTTTTTTTGTCCTTTTCTCAGATTGTTATCGCACTGCTTCCGAATTTCAAGCCAAAACAAAAGCAGATGCGACTCCAGCCGTTCGTTTCCATCTTGGTTCCCGCCTACAACGAACCGCCTACTATCCTGATGCAAACGTTGGACACGCTGTCGCATCTCAAATATGAAAATTACGAAGTTTTGATCATAGACAACAACACCAAGGACGTATCGGTTTGGAAGCCGGTGGAGACTTTCATCAAGACGCTCGGAGAAAAATTTCGCTTTTATCATGTCGACCCGCTTTCGGGATTCAAGGCGGGAGCGCTTAATTATCTCTTGGAACGACTGGATTCAAGGTCGGAGTATACCGTGGTTCTTGACGCGGACTATTTGGTTAAACCCGATTTTCTTTCCACGGCTCTTCCGTATTTTTCCGAGGAGAAAATAGCTCTTGTCCAGTTTCCCCAGCATTATCGCAACTGCACCAAGGAAAACCAGCCGATCGCCGACGAGTATCGCCATTTCTTCGGTATCTATATGAACATGGCGAACCATTTGGATTGCGTTCCGTCCACCGGCACGGTCAGTGTGTATAAATCCAAGGTGCTCAAAGAATTGGGATTCAGGGGGGAAGTGTTGACGGAAGATGCCGATTTGGGACTGCGTATTTACGTAGCAGGTTACAAGGGAATTTATGTCGACCGTCCGGTCGGATACGGCTTGATGCCGTATGACCTTGAAGCCTACAAGCACCAGAAATGGCGATGGGCTTTCGGCAATGCCCAATCATTGCGGCTGCTGTTTTCAATGTTTGGGAAAATTCCATTCAAATCGTGGTTCGGATTTTTACTCCATCTGACCGCTTGGGACCATCTCAACTTTTTGCCTTTTGCGGTTATTTCGGCTTATGTAATCATTCTCTTGCCTTTTACTCCAATAAACGAACAACATCGCTATCTATTGGATACGGCTTCCGTTTCTCTTTTGGTAACATTGGTATCAAAAAGAATTCTTTTCTGGGCGTCGCTTAAAAATCAAAAACAGCCGTTCCGCCGTTCTTGGCGGGCTTTCCTTGTTCATATGGGAATGACTTTGGTCTATTCCGAAGCCTGGATAGCTTTCCTTTTTCAGACCAAATCGGTTTTTGAACGCACCAACAAATTCATTCTGGCAAAAATGCCGAATTTGATAAAGAATACATACAAAGAAATAATTTTGGGAATATGGTTTTTGGTGGGGATTGCGGAAGCGGTTGTCGTGGGCGGAAGGTTTACAACCAAACTAACTTTCTTTATTTCTTCTCTGGTTTTATTCTGTATTTTTTATGTCCACAAAAAAATTTCTCCGACCAAGGAATACTCCAAAAAATTACTTTCGGTGATGGAGAAAAAATACAAGCCGTATCTTATAGGGAATAAAGTGTAAAATAAAAATTTATGAAAATAGCATTACTCGCACCACTTTGGAAAAAAGTTCCGCCTGAAAAATACGGAGGCTCCGAATTGGTGGTTGCCAATTTAGCCAAAGGACTCACAGAACTCGGACACGAAGTTACGACTTTCGCTTGCGGAGGTTCGGAGGTTCAGGGCGAGCTTGTGCCGGTGATTGAAAAACCGATGCACGAACTCATCGGCGGATTCAATTGGAACGGAATTCAGCCGTATGAATTTTTGTCGTATTTTGAGCTGGGAAAACGGCTCAAAGATTTCGATATCATTCACAATCATATGGGCTTTCACCCGATTGCCCTGGATCCTTATCTGTCAATCCCGATGGTGACGACTTTGCATAGCAGTTTGTCACCGGACTTCACGTATTTAGCCGAAGCATTCAAAGAATATCCGTTCGTTTCCATCAGCGACGCTCAAAGAAAACTTTCGCCGGAGCTTAATTATGTAGCAACCGTTTATCACGGTATCGATGCCAAATCGTTTGAACCGAATTTTGAGAAAAAAGACAATCACTTTGTTTTCTTGGGAACGCTTTCGGAAAACAAGGGAATCGATATTGCGGTGTGGTTTGCCAAAGAATTGGGAGTCAAATTGACGATTGCGGGAGAAATTAGAGAATCAGACAAGCCGTTTTTGGAAAAAGAAGTGATGAAATACATTGACGGAGAAAGGATTGAATTTATCGGCGAAATCGGACATAAAGAAAAGGCGGAATTACTTGCCGATGCTTCGGCTCTATTATTTCCGTCCCGCTGGAACGAAGCCTTCGGGTTGGTTATGATCGAGGCGTTGGCCTCTGGAACGCCGGTTATCGCTCTCAACAACGGAGCGGTTTCGGAAGTCATTGAAGACGGCAAAACGGGATTTATCGTTGACGATGAATTAAAATTCGGCGAAGCAATGAAAAGAGTAAGTGAGATATCAAGAGAAACTTGCCGAACCGAAGCCGAGAAAAAATTTGACATTTCGGTGATGGCGAAAAATTACGAAAGCGTATATAAATCGTTAATGGAAAAACAAAAATGAAAATAGCCATTGTTTCACCAGTTATGGTTCCTGTTCCGCCGAAAAAATACGGAGGCATCGAACTTATCGTTGACGAGCTGGCGAGAGGTCTTGCCAAAAAAGGGCACGAGATAACCGTTTTTTGTTGCGGGGGTTCGACTATCGAACAAAAGGGAATAACCCGGGTTGAAACCTGTCCATATCCGACCCGGGAACACATTGAAGAAAACCGACAGTGGGAATTGAATCAAATGCTGACTATCCTCGGTCGCCAGCACGAATTTGATATCATTCATTTCAATTATGAGCCGGCGGTGTTTCGTTTTGACATTGACGGGGTGATAGTCAACCTTTTGGATTTTTTTACCGTTCCGGTGGCTTTGACTTTCCACAACACTACCGATATACAATCCAATGTTGAATATTATCACAAAACGAAATCGCTTCATCGCCACAAAATGATATTTATCAGCGAAAACCAACGCCTTCCCGTGTCATTTTTTCCGAACACGAAAGTCATTTACAACGCTCTGCCGATCGAGAAGTTTCCGTTTGAATCCGAAAAAGAAAATTACTTGCTGTTTCTCGGACGCATCACTCCTTTCAAAGGAATTTTGGAAGCCATCGCTGTGGCTCGAAAAACCAACATCCTTTTGGTCATCGTTGCCAAGGTTGATCCGGTGGACAAGGAGTTTTACGAAAAGGAAGTGAAAGACAAAATTGACGGCAAATCGGTGCGTTTCGTGGGCGAAGCGGATTTTGCGGGAAAAACGGAATATCTCAAAAAAGCCAAATGTCTTCTGTTTCCGATTCTTTGGGAAGAGCCTTTCGGACTGGTGATGGTGGAGGCGTTGGCTTGCGGAACGCCAGTTGTGGCTTTCCGAAGGGGTTCGGTTCCAGAAATAATCCAAGACGGAGTCAGTGGCTTTATAGTTGATAATGTAGATGAAATGGCGGAAGCGGTCGGGAAAACCGAAACTATTTCAGCCGAGAAATGCCGAGAAAGCGTAGAAGGCAGATTTTCAGTGGAAAGAATGGTTGATGAGTATGAAAATGTTTTTGAAAAAATAGAGAACAAATGAAGAACAAAAAATACATTTTAATTTTTGTCATTTCGGTCGTATTGCCTTTGGTAATTTTTGGCTGAATGGCTCTCGCGCCGCATTTCCACGATATCCAATCCATCGCGTTCGGCGATTCGAAGATTTCCTTGATCTGCGAATCTATGGAAGTCCTTATTTTACGCCTTCCGTGTGATCTCAAATAAATTCAAATGAAGATTCTTGCATCTTGTAGATAATTTCATTTCTAATGATCACGCTGTTCGAGAATTTCATAAGCCGACTTCTTGGTATCTATATGGTTTTTCTGCTTGAATAATGATATAATGAGTATGTCTTCAAGAGACAAGGCCGACTTTCGACCGGTTGTATTTTTAAGCTTATCAAATTTTAAAGTCTTTGAGAAAAAAACTTACCACTGTTTTGATCTTCTCGTAGAAAGCGACTTGAATTTCCATGGCGGTGTTGTTAATTGTCGATATTAATTGTACCGCTGCGGAGACTTAAATTGAATTTCGTAATTCAAAGTAAAAACTTTATGACTCATCTTAACCACAATTCTCACGGTGAAAATCAGACAGTATATACCTGTCCAATGCATTCTGAAATCAAACAGGATAGGCCGGGTATGTGTCCGGAATGCGGCATGAATCTTGTGCCGGAGAAAAAGAGGAAAACTGCTACAGATCATGGAGGCCACGACAAGCATACAGGACACAGTACCGTAATGTTTTTCAGGAAGTTTTGGGTGAGCCTGATTCTTACCGTTCCAGTAGTGCTCTATGCCGATGTTATAGAGAAGATTTTTAAATGGTCTCCTCCTGATTTCCTCGGATCGCAGTATTTACCCTTATTGCTCGGCTCTATTGTATTTTTCTACGGCGGCTGGGTATTTCTTACAGGCGCATGGAGAGAAATTAAAGCCAAGTTACCCGGCATGATGACGCTCATCGGCATTGCTATCTCGGCCGCATACCTTTGGAGTGTCTATGCGGTGCTTGCCGGTGTCGAGGCTCTTTTTTGGGAACTCACGACCCTGATTACCATCATGCTCCTTGGTCATTGGCTTGAGATGCGTGCAGTTTCCGGAGCGCAGGGGGCACTCAAGGAACTATCAAAATTGCTTCCGGATACAGTGGAAGTTATTCGTAACGGAAGGACAAAATCCATTCCTCTTTCCGAGTTAAGAGAAAATGACATTGTCCTTGTGAAACCCGGGGGGAAAATTCCGGCAGACGGTACGATAGTTGATGGCGATTCTGACGTAAACGAGTCGATGATCACCGGCGAATCGAAGCCTGTTTCTAAAAAGCAGGGCGATCAAGTTATAGCTGGCACGATCAATGGTGACGGCGCTTTAAAAATCGAGGTTGCAAATATCGGAGAGAAAACCTTTCTTGCCGGTGTCATGCGATTGGTCGCTGAAGCCCAAGCATCCAAATCCAGACTTCAAATTCTCTCAGACAAAGCTGCCCTGTATCTTACTGTCATTGCCGTATCTGGCGGCGCTATCACTTTCATCGCTTGGCTTATAGCCGGATCAGATGTTGCTTTTGCGGTGGCACGCCTTGTTGCAGTACTGGTCGTGGCTTGTCCTCATGCCTTGGGACTGGCCGTGCCACTCGTTGCTTCTATTTCAACGACTAAAGCCGCGCAGAATGGTTTTCTTGTAAAACAAAGACTTGCACTCGAGGCCGCTCGAACTGTCGATACGGTGTTGTTTGATAAAACCGGAACACTTACTAAAGGAGAATTCGGGGTTATAGATATTTTGGTAGTAAACAATCAAACAGAGGATGATGTTTTGTCTATGGCCGCATCCCTCGATGCATTATCTGAACATCCTGTTGCAAGGGCTGTTGTAACGAAAGCAAAAGAACGGAATCTCTCGCTCAAAGAACCAAAGAAATTTGAAGCCCTCAAGGGGAGAGGCGTAAAAGCTTACATTGATGAAAAAGAAGTTATGGTTGGCGGATCGGCGTTGCTTGAAAGCATTGAGGTAAAAATACCAGTGGAACTTTTACGGCAAATTCAAGAAGCTGGCAAGAAAGGTCAAACGGTGATTTTCGTTGTGAAGGAGAAACAATTACTGGGAGCTCTTGCCCTTGCCGATATTATCCGCGAGGAATCACGCGAAGCTGTTAAGGATCTCAAGGAGCTTGGTGTCAAGACATCTATGATCACCGGGGACTCCGACGATGTGGCTAAATGGGTAAGTTCTGAACTGGGCATTGATGAATACTTTGCGCGAGTCTTGCCTCATCAGAAATCTGAGAAAGTAAAAGAACTTCAAAAACGAAATCTCAAGGTGGCTATGGTTGGCGACGGCATTAACGACGCTCCGGCTCTTACTCAAGCAGACTTAGGCATTGCTATCGGCGCAGGAACCAATGTAGCGATTGAATCGGCTGGAATCATTCTCGTCCGCAATGATCCCCGAGATATTGTAAAAATCATTAAGCTCTCTCGAATGACGTACGCCAAAATGATCCAGAATCTTTTTTGGGCAACTGGCTACAATATAGTAGCCTTGCCTTTGGCGGCTGGCGCGCTGGCTTTTAAAGGACTACTCCTCGAGCCCGCATTGGCGGCGGTATTTATGTCGGCAAGCACCGTCATTGTTGCAATTAACGCTGTTCTTCTGCGGAGGCGAGAATTATAATTTAAGCAAATGATTACCGATAAAACCAGTCAAACAAGCCGGATAAAAGCCAATAAAATTGATTTGAAATATTTCGGATTTGTTCTTTGAGTCCAGTTTTACTGCAAACAAAACACCGTTTCGGCGGTTTTTTTGTTGCATCATTTTTTTGTAACACACAGGCCATTGACGGTATTTATGATATTTGGTATATTTGATTTACCTACCAATTGGTAGGTAAATAAAGAGCTAACTTTAAAGGCATGGATACAACAATTAATCAGTCTAGGGATGCTGTTCATAATACTAAAAAATGCATCGTGGACACGGCTCGTGATTTATTTTCTGAATTTACTTATCTTGGAGTTTCCATGGACGATATAGCTAAAAAACTTAATATCGCCAAGGCTTCCATTTACTACCATTTTACTGGCAAAGTTGAGATTTATGAAAAGGTTCTCAATGAAGTTTTTGATGATCTGACGCTCGTTATCTCTGAAGCTTCAAAAGAGAAAGTAATTGATAAAAAGATATACCTGTTGATAAAAAATTACCTGGATTTCGGATTTGGTGAAAAAAACCTTATCAAGGCGACAATGCTGAAATTATCCCCCGCCGATGCCAGAATAACAAAACACATTGCCAAGTTAAGAAATCAAGCCGCCGATTTGATCAAGCCGATAATCGAAGATTTTTTAAATAGTAAAAAATTGGATAAAAAGGTTGACAGTCGTCTTTTGACATCCATGCTTACCAGCATGATGGACGGTCTACTCTTGGAGTATTCGTTTCTCGATAAAAAAATAGATTCGGCAAAAATATCAAACCAGATTATCGCCATTCTATTTTGAAAGGTCGAGGATTGACCCGCCTAACGGGTTTAATAAACCAAATGAAAAAAGGAACAAATA
>ERZ795059.1242-NODE-1242-length-29063-cov-10.072290_pt1 | contig 29063 bp, 30 predicted proteins | sample MGYA00375143_ERZ795059 | MGnify/ENA primary metagenome ERZ795059 (study PRJEB30188, sample SAMN05720168) | activated sludge metagenome | isolation source: Anaerobic digester | place: USA | collected 2015-01-07 ... | reverse complement strand
CGTTTAACAGAGAAAAAAATATTGAATTTTCTCTTGAACATGCTTATTCGCATAATGCCAATTCCATTAAAGCATATCATATTCTTATGCAGATAACGGATTGGATTCTTAGTTTTATGTTGTTTTATTACAATGAAAACGGCGAGTCGTTAGTATTTAGAGATTTTAATTCTCTTAGCGATTTCTTTCGATATATTTTTACTAATTTAGTTGCCGAATCAGTATCGGCTGACGATATGAATTCGTTAAAATACGCAATTCTTATCGAACCTAAAACAGCGTAAAATTTCTGTTTTTGGGGATTAATACTTTTTTTTAATTTCAATTTGTTTTTTGCTGGGGATTCTTGTCTTTTTTTTCTGAATTTTCAGAGTTACAACTTTTAATAAAATTTCTGTTTTTTAAATTTTTTACATTTTTTTTAATATTTCCGACTTTTGAGGCCGGCTTTTTCTTATCCGAAGCGTTGTTTTTATCGAACTTTTATTTTACTCGTCGATTTTGAAACGCTCAAATGAAAAAAATAATATATTGATTTTTTAGCCGGTAAATTATAAAATGAAATTGGGCTATTTGTATTAATTTATTATTATTGAGTTTAAGTAAAATATTTGAATGTAATATTTTTTTCGCGAGGTAGTATATAATGAAAATAAAAATAAAGCTTTTAGTTTTCATATTAACTGTTTTAATAATCTCGGTTTCCTTGATTGGAGCGTTTTTTATTTACAATGTTCAGGGTATTTTAAAAGATACGAGTATGAGCAGATTTAAAAACGATTGCATAGTATTAAGAGACTCGGTGGATGGGATAATGAAAGATATGTATCTTGATCTGGAAACTTGGTCGCAAATAGGCAGCGTTAAAAGTTCGCTTGAAATGCAATACGGCTGGGAAGAATTAAGCGTTATGTTAAAAAAACTTGTATCTTTAAGAAAAGGATATATAGGTTCGTTTGTTCTTGATTCCGGCGGAATATGTATGGCGGGTTCCTCTGCGAATTTTATTCAGTATAACGCTTCAGGACAACCATGGTTTGAGGGTTTAAAATCAAAAGAATATCTAATATCCGATGTAATCAATTATAAAGACTTATCCTTGATAACAAATAAAAAAGATAATTATTCTGCTGTGTTCATAAAAAAAATCGAACTTGCAGATGGAACTGTAATAGGTTATTTGTTAAATATTCTTGACTGGAGTTATGTTCAGGAAAAGCTGGACGCTTTACAAGCGTCGTATAAAACCGAAGAACTGCATAGCGGATACGGCTATTTAATTTCAGGGGATAACAATACTATAATAGCGCATCCCGACAAATCGCTTTATGAAAAAAAACTCGATTCAATAGGACTTTTGGCGCTTCATAATTTTATGAAAACTAAAATGGAAGGAAAGGAAATATTTTATAATTTTAAAAACAAGGATAAAACGGGGATTTATTATAGAAGCAAAGGAATTAATCAGGAATATAATTTTAATTGGATTTTTTTTACCGGAGCAAACAACGAGGAAATATTTTTAAAAGTAGGATATTATAAAACCGTAATTATTTCATCCACTTTAGCGATAATTTTTTTAGTGGTCGTATTTTGTTTGGTTTTTGCCCAGAAGTTTTCAAATCAAATCAACGACGCCGTAAATAAATTGAAACAAATTGCGGCTGGAGATTTAAATCAAAAACCGATAGAAAATTCTTCCAACGATGAGATTGGAGACCTCGGAAGAAGTTTTAATATGATGCTTGATTCTCTAAAAAAACTTAGAATACAGGCGAATTCTATTTCTGCGGACGATTTATATAATCCGGCGTTAAACGAAAAAATTTCAGGCGACCTTGGCGAATCTTTTTATGTAATGGTTGCCAAACTTAAGGATTTGGCAAATATATCAAATTTAATTAGTCAGGATAAACTGTTCCATCCGGATATAGACAGTTTTATAAGGTCGGCGTCGGCAAAACAGAACGGTTCAAATTGCGTTTTAACTCAGGCGTTTATTAATATGATAACGATTTTACGCGGGCTTGCAAAACAAGCTGATTTAATCGCTAAAGACGATTTGTATAATTCGGAACTAAAAGTTTCGCTTAGCGAAGGAGACCTCGGTTCGTCGTTTAAAAAAATGAGAATTAATTTAATAGAACTCGCCAAACAAATTGGATTAATTGCCGCCGACGATATCGGCAACGAGAATTTAAACAATATCGCATCGTCCGGCGTTATAGGCGGTTCCATAAAAACATTGCGCGATAATTTGAAAATTCTGGCGGGCCAACTCGAATCAATAGCAAACGACAATATTTACAGCCCTGAACTTGATAAGATTTCTTCTAATGGCACTATTGGGCAAAATATTGCCAGAACAAGGGATATGCTTCGCGGAATAGCGAAACAAACCGAATTGTTGGCAAAAGACGATTTGTATAATGACAAATTGAATCATGCGGTTTCAATGGGCGATTTTGGTAAACAATTTATTTTTATCAGAGATAATTTGCGAATGCTCGCCCGTCAGGCTGAACTTATAGCGAACGACGATTTGTTAAACGAAGAACTCGAAATTTCTATTACTAACGGGGTTATGGGAACCGAGTTTATCAAAATGAGAGATAATCTGAGAAAACTGTTGAATCAAGCGAAACTTATTGCCGGCGGCAATTTGAATCATAGAGAACTCCAACGCAAATCCGGAGAAAAATCAGGAGTGGTTCAGAACGAGTTCTATTTAATGGTGGACAATTTAAAAAGTCTTGTCGGACAGATAAAAACAGTATCGGTAAAAATAAAGGATATTTCATCCGAGAATCTTAACGCTTTTAGCGAAATGTCTTCCGCCTCAAAGATTCAAAATGAAAAAATAAGCGATACAACCGCAGCAATCACTGAAATGAGCGCTTCAGTTCAGGAAATTTCTCAAAGCTCCCAAAACGCCGATTCTATGGCGCTTGATGCGAAAAAAGCGGCAAATAAAGGTTCTAAAGCGGTTAAAGAAACTATTGAAGGATTAATAGCGATAACCAGAAATATAAAAGCCGCGGCTGGAATGACTAAAAAACTCGGAGAAAAAAGCATTGAAATAGGTAAAATTGTAAAAACGATAACTGAAATAAGCGAACAAACAAATCTTCTGGCGTTAAACGCGGCTATAGAAGCCGCTCGCGCAGGCGAACATGGAAAAGGATTTGCCGTTGTCGCAGACGAAGTTCGCCAACTTGCCGAGAGAAGCAGAATCAGCGCCGCGGAAATTAGCGGAATAATCGAAAAAATTCAAGGAGAAATGGAATTGACTATTAATACAATGGAAAAAGCGAGCCAATCGGTTTCGGAAGGAATGATAATTGCCGACACTTTAAAATCATCATTTATCAATATTGAAGATAATGTCGGAAATACTAATAAAAACATTGGAGAAATTGCCGACGCGCTCGGTCAGCAGGCTAAAGTTTGCGATAATCTTGTAATGGCTACAGAATCTATTACAAATCTTGTCAGAGAAATGGAAACTAAAACAGGACAAATATTTCATCAAATTGAAACTTTAAAAAATTCGTCTTATGATCTCGAATCTGAAATTACCAAGTTTCAAATTTAATACGGGAGAAATTTTATGGTAATAGAAATGAATAAAAAAGATATATTTAAAGAAAAGATTCAAGAAGAAGATATTATATTTGATGTGAATAAAACTCAATTCGTTTGTTTTGAACTTAACGCGCAAGAATTCGGATTAAAGGTTGATAATGTTGTAGAGGTAATTCCTGTTCCTGAAATCACTCCGGTTGTGCATACTCCAAAATTTATTAGAGGAGTTATAAATCTGCGCGGCGAAATAATCGTTATAATTGATTTGAAAGTTTTTTTTTCTCTGCCGATAACTGAAATATCCGAAAAATCAAAAATTGTGGTAACTCAATTCGACTATAAAACCGTTGGATTAATAGTTGATTCCGTATCTCAAATAGAATTGCTTGAAGAAGTCTCGGGAGATTCTATTCCGGCGACTATTTCCGGAAGAATCGCCGAATTTTTAAAGGGCGTGGCTATTAAAAATGGAATGCCTTTAATGATATTAAATTTAAACAGCATTTTAAACTGCGAAGAATTTAAAGAGTTTGAACAATAAATTGTTTGAACAATAAATTGTTTGAACAATAAATATTTTGAACAATAAAATTTTGAATATTATATTGTTTATCAATAAATTTTTATGGAACAAATAAAAAATTTATTAAAAAAAGAAAGCGGAATGGATTTTGAGAATTTCCGCGAAATCATACTTGAAAGAAGGGTGTCCCAGAGAGCCGAGCGTTTCAAGTTTGCCGGTATTACAGATTATTATTATTATCTTCAAAAGCGTCTTGCTTTAGGCGATAGAAGCGAATTAGAAGAATTAATTTCTCTATTAACTGTAAATGAAACTTTTTTTCATAGAGATATTTATCAATTCAATTTTTTAAGAAAAAATATTTTTCCTCAGATTCAGAATAAAAATACCGTAGAAATTTTATCGCTTGCTTGCGCTACCGGCGAAGAGCCTTATTCTATAGCAATGGAAGCTGCGGAATTTTTCGGAAATGATTTGAGAAAAAATATTAATATTACGGGATGCGACATTGACAAAGACGCGTTGAATAAATGTTCGACTACAAGATATTCGGCTGATTGCCGCCGGCTCCAAAATCTTCCCAAACAATATTTGCAGAAATATTTCGATTATTCGCAGGAAAACGGATACATGGTAAAAGATTTTATAAAAAAAAAAGTCAGATTTATTAATGCGAATATTACGAATTATTATTTTACGACTTTATACGATGTAATATTTTGCAAAAACGTGATGATGTATTTTCCAAAAGAAGTTCAAAATATTTTAATTAATAATATTGTAAAATCATTGTGTTTCGGCGGTTATTTCTTTATCGGCGCCACTGAAATTATTGAAAAAATCCCTGAAAATCTCGAAAAAATACCGGTTGGAAATTCCATATTCCGAAAAATCGATTCTAAATCAAATGATGATACTAAGCAGAACCAAGAAAAAAACGATGTTGTGAAAAAAGACTCTTTAGTCATAACTGAACGGGAGAGTAGTAAAAAACAGATTTTTTATTATTTGGATATTCCGGAAAACGTTGATAGGGAACGCGGCGTAGCCGGCGAATACGCTGATTTCATAAAAAAATTAAACGTGTTATTCGATATAAAAGAAAAAAAAATAATTTTTAATATGAAAAATACAAAATTTATAGATAGATATTCTATTGATAATATGATTAAGTTAATTAATATTCTTGAGAAAGACGGTAAAACCGCGGCTGCGGTAGTTGGAAACGGCGGTTTAAAAAATATGCTTAACAGGACTGATTTCTGTAAAAAAATAAAATTAGCTTCAGAAATGCCCGAAGCCGAAAAATTGTTGAATCCGGAGAATGTAAAATGAAAATTGAAAAATTTATTATCGATGATATGAAATCGGTTTTGAAATCAATGGAAACCGATAGCGGTATTTATAAAAATTCAGAAAATGAAACGGAGTATTTCGATAAAGTTCAAACCGATATAGAATTAATTGCAGGAATGTTCAGTATTGTTTCAATAAATGAAATATCGGATATCCTTTTTAAATTAAAAGAATTTATTTCTTCGTCGGGCGGCAGTTCAAAAAAAATGTCGAAAGAGATTCATTGCCTTATAAATTCGACTATTAAATTATTGTCTGAATTGCTTCAAGAAGATAAAATTGGAATCGGGCAAATAGAATCCTTTAATACGAATTTTACCGGATACCTTAAAGAAATAGGATTGATTGATTTATTTCCTGCGAATAATGCGTCGGAGGAAAAAAATTTCGAAAAAGAAATTGAAAACAACGAGTCTAAGTCTAAAGAAAAAAGTAAAAATGATGCGTCTGAAAAAAATACCGATAACCTATCTCCAAACGAAAATGATTTAAAAATTGGGCGTATTTCTGAATCTTTGAATTCTATTGAGGAAGAAAAAAATATGGAAAATTATAATAATAATCCGAAAGAAAATGCGCCGTCTTTAGCCAATAATAATAATAATGGTTCAGCGACGCCTATGCAAATAAATTCTAAACCTGCAGTAAAATTGACCGAGTCAAAACTACCTGCCGCAAAAGTGTCTTCAGAAAAATTCTCTAAGGAAAATATTCCCGCGCCCAATATGCCTAAATACAAAAAAGGCGAATTTGTGTTGAATATAATCGAATGTTTTTCAAATATGTCTCAAGATGTGTTAAGCATTTTTATAGAAGAAGCTCAAGAAATTATCGCTAATCTCGACAATCGATTAATTGAACTTGAGAAAGATTCCGGCAATATAGAATTACTAAATTTGATTTTTCGAGATATGCATACTTTAAAAGGCAACTCCGCCACTATAAATTTTAAAGCTATGAATTTTATAGCTCATAGAGCGGAGAATACGCTTGATAAAATACGTAAAAGAACATTGAGTTTAACGTCGTCTATAACAGACACGATGCTTGAATGCGTAGACGCTTTTAAAGAAATGATGGATAATATTATTAATAATAAATCTGAAAATATGGATTTAACCGATTTGATTTATAAGCTTGATCTCTGTAATATTGGAATATCGATCGAACAAGTTGGTCTTGCGAAAAACAAAACATCTAAAAACGAAGGTAAAACCGCCAATGAACAAAACAGGACCGCCGAGCAGAACTTAAAATCTTCTGAAAATACAAATGTTTCTGAACCGTCTAATTCTGCGGAATCGCAATCGCCGGCTCAAGCGCCGTCAAAACCGCAAAGCGTTTCCGAGTCCGTTCCGTCTCAAATAATTAATAGCATTGATAAAAGCGCAGCCCAATCTCAAACTGCGGCGGCTGTAACAGCTTCTTCGACGCCGAAAAAAATTGAAACTACGAGTTTGAGAGTTGATATACAGAAATTAAATACCGCGATGAATTTAATTGGAGAAATAGTCATAGATAAAATCCGGTTGAATCAGAAAATTAAAAAAATTTCCGATATCAATATTTTAATAAACGAGATAATCGGTTTGATTGAAGGAGATAACGACATTGAATTTGAAGAAAATTTTAAAATTGAAATAACCGATAAAATTAATAATTATGTTAATTCGTTAAACATCGACGCGGATATATACCGTTTATTCAGCAAAGAGATTAAACTTATAAAATCTACGGTTGATAAATTGAAAAAAGAACAAATTGATCTTGAAACGTTCTCTAAAAAAATTGATAAAGAAAATATAGTTGCCGATCTTCGCAGGGTTGAACAAATATTTAAAGAATCGGTTCAGGAATTATTGTTTATAGTCGAACATTTGAGTTTGGTAACCAACGATTTGCAGGAATCTATAATGAAAATGCGAATGGTTCCGGTCTCTCAATTATTTGATAAAGTTCCGCGTATAATTAGAACCGTCACAAAAGATTTGGGGAAAAAGGTTGAATTGGAGGTTATCGGCGCGGAAACCGAACTTGATAAAACTGTAATAGAACAACTTAACGATCCCCTAACTCATATAATAAGGAATTCGGTAGACCACGGAATTGAAAAACCTGACGACAGAATAAAAAAAGGCAAACCTGAAACCGGAACTGTATCTTTAAAAGCCGAACATAAAGGAAATCAAGTTGAAATTGTTATTTCTGACGATGGGAAAGGAATCAATGCGCCCGTGATAGTGAAGAAAGCTCTTGAAAACGGATTGATTACTCAAGAAAAAGCCGCCACTATGACCAAATCGGAAATTCTTGAATTGATATTTCTGCCAGGATTATCAAGCGCCGAAAAAGTAACGGAAATTTCAGGACGCGGCGTCGGTATGGACGTGGTGCTAAGCAACATAAAAAAACTTAAGGGAACCATAGAGATAGAAAGCGAAATTGATATGGGAACAAAAATTACGATACGTCTGCCGTTGACTATGGCGATTATGCAGGTTCAACTTATAAAATGTTCGAATCAGATTTTTGCAATTCCTATTAATTTTATTGAAGAAATAATAAACATTAAAAAAGACAGAATTATGAAAATAGGACCTAAACGCGTTTTTAATCTTCGCGATGAAATAATACCTATTGTTGAGTTGAATGAAATTCTTGAATTGCGCGCCATTGATTATATTGAAAAAGAATTTTATCAGATAGCTATTATTAATATTTCCGATAAACGGATAGGCTTCATAATAGACGGTCTTATTGTTCAACAGGAAATAGTAATAAAATCATTGGGAAACGTGCTGAAAAATGTCAAACACGTTACCGGAGCCACTATACTTGGAGAAGGAAATGTAATTTTAATTCTTGATATTCTCGGAGTATATGCCACCGCCAAAAAAATGGTGGACATTTCTTCTCCGCAACCCTTATCAGTTTTAAATAAACGAAACGCAAATCTGAATTTGTCTCAAAAAAATCCGGCGCTTGATAATAAAAAGAGAATATTGATAATTGACGACTCAAGCACAATGAGGGCGTCGCTTAAAGAGCATCTTGAAGAAGCCGGTTATGCTACGGTTCAGGCAAAAGACGGATTTGAAGCTCTCGATAAGTTAAAAAGCGAATCTATAGATTTGTTCACTGTAGATATAAATATGCCCGGAATGAACGGTTATGACCTTACAAAGAAAATACGGGAATTGCCTGATTATATTAAAAAACCTGTTATAATGGTTTCGTCAAAATCGGATAAAATCGATAAAATGCGCGGACTTGACGCGGGAGCCGACGAATACATTACAAAACCATATGATAAAAATAATTTGCTTCAGTTAATAAAGAAATTTATCGATTAAAAAAATATTATTAAATTTTAGGAGGCGAAAATTGAAGATTAAAATAATTTTATTTATTATTATTTCGTTATTAATTTACAAGGCGAATTCTGCAGGCATTAATGAAAATTTGGAAATTAAATCTTTGGTTGAAAAATCAAAAAATACGTTTGTTCTTGATGAAAAAATTGAAATTTTAAATAAAGTTATTGAAATAGACAAAGACAATATAGAAGCTCATAGAACGCTTGGATTATGTTATTTTAGAAAAAAAAATTATATCAAATCGGATTACCATTTGAATCTTGCCGTAGAATTGAAAACTAAGAAATTCGTAAATGAAAAAAAAACCGGCGAAGAAATTATTAAGCCTGCAGTAGAAAAAAAAGATTCCCAAACGCCGCCTGAAAATTTATTGGATTGTCTTAATACCGGCTCGTCAAAACGTATTTCTGAAAGATTATTAATTACAGGATTTGAGGCTTCGTTGATAGTGAAATACCGCGAAAAATACGGGTTGTTTAAATCTGCCGATGAATTAAAACAAATACCGATTTTAAACGCGAAAATCGATTTGATAAAACAATAATTGTTTATTGCGCGATATGCTGATTTTGCGGAAAATTCGGTTAAACCGAACAAATCCTTAAAACCGCGGAAAATATATTTTTTCCTACTTCCGTCAATTTTTTAAAATTTGAATGCAGGTTTCAAGTTAAATCGAATATTTATTGACAAAATATTAAGACATAATATAATGTTCAATTATTGAACATAGTTTGAAAAATTGCTCAACAATATTATTTTTTCTTACTTTTAACAATTTTTCAAAATTCAATTGCGGTTTTTGAGTTAATATATTTTTGATTTTTTTTGGCGGATATTTATGGAAATTTCTGAAAAAGAAATAGAAATATTGAATTTTATCATTGATGATAAATTCGTATCCCAACGAAAAATTTCTAATAATCTCGGTTTATCGCTTGGTTTAGTAAATTTATTCCTTAAAAAACTCGCTTCTAAAGGATTAATCAAAATAAAAAAAACTTCCAGTAAAAAAAGTTTAAAATATATTTTGACGCCGAAAGGTTTTACAGAAAGAATTAATTTTAATTTGTATTATTTGAAAAAAAATATAAAATATTTTTCAAACGCTAAAGAAACAATAATGAATATTTTATCTAAATTGACTGATTCTAACGTGAAAAGCGTTTATATATGCGGACTTGACGATTGGTCTGAATTAATTTATCTTGCCGTATGTAATTTTAATTTCAGAATTGAAGGATTTGTGGATTTAGAAAATACCGGAGTTGAAAAAAAATTTGGCGTAAAAGTTGTGTCTATTGATATAGCTTTACGCAATGGAGAAAGCGGTTCTGTTTTTCTTGCGAATTACGAGGTAAAACATTTTTTTTCTCAAGATTCTTTGAATAACGGCAAAAAATTTGATATAGTATTTTTTTAGTAAAAAAATTTTTGTTCTGTTTCGGCGGGCAATATAATTTTTTTACGTTCATACCTGAAAAATTCCTTCAAAAAAGAGGCATGGGAAAATACTGTAAAAAATAATTATTTGTTGAGAAGCGCTATTCGGGTCTATCTATAAAATATCGTTAAAACCTGATAATGCATTAAACGTAAAGCGAAGTAGCGATTCCAATTGGAATCGCTTAAGCGGTTTCTTTGAAGCCGCCCTTTTCTAAAACATAGATGCATTATTGCGATTTAAAATCGCAATTTATGTTAAAACTTCTAAAAACCCGAAAACTTTTTGGCATATTTTTGAGATTTTGAAAAATTTTCAGGAATAAGTATTTTATGCTGTTTTTACAATTTTTCAAAATCCTTATGCGGTTTTCGGGTTAAAACGCTTAATAATCAAATTATTTTTTTTATAAAATCAATACTATAGTTAAAATTTTTTTAACGATTAGAAAAACAAATAAATAGTAACAAAAATGCCTCCATATCTTTTTTTTAAAAATTTTTAAAACATTTTTTTACAATTCTGAAAGGATTGAATTTTACATAATCGCAGATTGTGGGCTCTTCAAATACAATGAAAATTGCGAACGTAGCCCCAAAATCTATGGAAAAAATTTAAGAAAATTCAACAACCGCGAAAGCGGTTGAATTTTACATAACCGCAGGTAGACTGCGCGAAGCGCAGGAAAACCTGTGGATAGAAAAAAAACAACCTCCCCAACCCTGAAAGGGTTGAATTTCAAAAAAAAATATTGAAAAAACAAAATTAATTTTTGTAAAATTCACTACCAATATAAATTATGTGCGGTATTTGCGGAATAATAAATTTAAAAAATGAATCTGATTTTGTTTCAAGCGATGTTTTAAAAAAAATGAACGATACCCTTCGACATCGCGGTCCTGACGATTCAGGAGAATACATAAACAAAAACGCGGGTCTTGCTCATAGAAGATTGAGCATTATTGATTTGTCAGCAATGGGCAGGCAACCGATGTCAAATGAGGATGAAAGCGTTTGGATAACTTTCAACGGTGAAATATATAATTTTCAAGATATAAAACAAATTTTGATTAATAAGGGACATAAATTTAAATCCAATACCGATACCGAAGTTATTGTTCATTCGTATGAAGAATGGGGATGCGGTTGCGTAAATAAATTTAACGGAATGTTCGCATTCGGAATTTACGATTTCAAAAAAAACACTTTATTTCTCGCCCGCGACAGGTTTGGAAAGAAACCGCTTTATTATTATCTTAAAGATAATATTTTTGTTTTCGCGTCTGAAATTAAAGCTATTATTGCGCATCCGGAAGTTAAGAAGAATATAGATATGTCAAGCCTGAGCAAATATCTTTTTTTTGAATACGTTCCGGAACCGGATTCGATATTTGAAAATATTTCCAAACTTCCCGGCGGCTGCTATCTATATTTAAGCAATTCAAAAATTGATGTAAAAAAATATTGGAACGTTGAATTCAATTCTATTGAAATAACGGAAGAAGAAGCTCTAATAAAAACAAAAGAACTATTAAAAAAATCCATATCGGCGCGGTTGATAAGCGATGTTCCGCTTGGAGTTTTTTTAAGCGGAGGCATTGATTCGAGCGCAATTGTCGGATTGCTTGCTGAAATGATTCCAGCTAAAAATATAAAAACATTCTCGATTGCTTTTGATGAAAAATCCTTTGATGAAAGCGAATATGCCCGTTTAGTTTCTAAACATTTCGGGACTGATCACAGAGAAGAAAAACTTCATCCTAAAACGATGATAGATATACTTCCTGAAATTATCGATAAACTCGACGAACCATTTGCGGACAATTCAATTATTCCTACTTATCTTCTTTCAAAATTTACAAGAAAACATGTTACGGTTGCGCTTGGCGGCGACGGCGGCGACGAGCTTTTTGCCGGTTATGATCCGTTTATTGCCGGCTGGCTTTTTAAAGAAATAAGATTTCCAAAACTTTTAATAAATTTTTTGAATATTATCGTATCGAGTATTTTTCCGGTTTCTGAAAAAAATATTAGTTTGGATTTTAAAATTAAACGGACGATTTCAGGATTATGCTACGATTCTATGCTTCGCAATCAAGTCTGGCTTGGCGCTTTTAATCCTGATGTTCAATCTTTTCTTCTGACAAATCCGGTCAGCTCAAATGAAATAATTTTTCCTATACGTAATTTGAATTCGGATTATCTTACTACCATTCAAAAAATGATTTTAAGTTATATCAAATTATATATGCAGGGAGATATTCTTACAAAAGTCGATAGAGCGAGTATGATGAATTCTCTTGAAGTTCGAGCTCCGTTTCTTGATTTTGAACTTGCCGAATTTGTCAATTCGCTTCCTGATTCGTTTAAAATTAAGTTCGGAACAAGAAAATATCTTTTAAAAAAATTAACTGCCGGAGTTTTACCGGACGCTATAATCAATAGAAAAAAAAAGGGGTTCGGAATTCCGCTCTCCGGCTGGCTGAAAAGAGAATTGCGGGAATTGCTTCAGGATACTTTAAATCCTGTAAAAATTAAAAACGAGGGTATTTTTAAACCGGAATACGTTCAAAAATTAATTTCTCAGCATCTCGAAAATAAAAAAGATAATCGGAAAGAGCTGTGGACTCTTCTTTCTTTTCAGCTTTGGAAAGATAGATTTTGCGCTTGATAAATACTTTTTTATATAAAAGTCATAATGTTGAAACTGAACCGTAAATTTCAAAAATATTTTTGGGAATATGATTTTAACGAGCTTTATAAAAACGCTGAAAATTATCGTTTTTTTATCGCGGAACGTTTATTGGTTTTTGGAGATATGACCGCGGTAAAATGGCTGAAAAAAAATTTTTTAATAAGCGAACTTCTGAATATAATAAAAAAAAGTAAAAATATTGATGCAATAACAAAAAATTATTGGTTAACGATTTATTGTGACAAATAAAATTTTTTTGAATATCCTGCCGGAGAATCAGCGTGTCATATATGAAAAATTGGCGGATTCTGAATTTATAAACAAATATTATTTAGCTGGCGGAACCTCGTTAGCTTTACAAATTGGACATAGGATTTCGATTGATTTTGATTTTTTTTCTCAAAAAGATATTGATTTATACGAATTAAAAAATGATATTGTTCAAATTGGAAAAATTGAAATCTTTCAGGAAAAAAAAAATACCCTGCATTGTTCTATTGACGGAATTAAAATTTCGTTTATTTCTTATAAATATAAAATGATAGAATCTTTGCGGTTTCATAAAAATATTGCTTTTGCAAGTATGTTTGATATCGCTTGTATGAAATTATCAGCTATAAGTTCGAGAGGATGCAAAAAGGATTTTATAGATTTATATTATTTGCTCAAATCTATTTCTCTTGAAAAAATAATCGGATTGTTTAAAAAAAAATTCGGCGGCGCGGCTGTTAATGAATACCAACTAAAAAAATCTCTTATCTACTTTGAAGACGCTGAAAATGAACCTATGCCGAAAATGAAAAAAAATATATCTTGGGATAAAATAAAAGACCGGTTAATCGCCGAAGTTAAACGTAATTCCATTTGACAATACATTATTAGTATCTTATCAACTTTAAAAAACTAAATAATTATGATCAAAAGAGCGAATCAAAAGCAAATTGAATTTTATGAACAAAAATTATACGCTGTTCAAGATATAGTTTTAAATGATTCGAATATTACAAATTTCTATTTGACTGGCGGAACTGCATTATCAAGATTTTATTACAATCATAGATATTCGGATGATTTGGATTTTTTTTGCGACAGTATAAAATATACGGAAAATGATTTTAATGTTTTTGTCTACAAATTATTAAATTCATTAGAAAAAAAAGTTGAAAAATTAGAAATGACTGTTAATGGAAGATTTTTCAAAAGATTATTTATTACAAGACATAAAATTAGAAGACGCAATAAAATGGTCGGAATACAAGATGGTTCCGTTAGATTACGAAAATGCAATTATTGCATTTAATAATACAATTGAAGATATTGAAGGTGAAATTTATACGATTAAAGATTTTGATAAAGATTCGTTTTATGATTTTATAAAAAATTTAGTTGTGAAAATGGTGGATTATGCCAAAGCCAAATAACAACTATTTTTGGGATTATTCTGAAAATTCAAGCGAAGTTTTTAAATTAAAAAGAATATTTGAATATGCCTCTTTTCCGGATTTAATAAAAATTTCATTTAAATTAGTGAAAAAATATATTGGCGAAATTGATTTGAAAAATTTAAGAACCTCAAATAATAGAATTGAATTTTTGGAATTGGTAAAAAAAAAATCTCAAAAAAGTAATTCTTGGGAAGATGTTATATTTAAAAATTAATTCTACAGAGCTAACAACATTCCACTCAGATAATGCATTAAAAGTAAAGTGAAGTTTTTCAAAATATAGATGTAATATTGCGATTTTTAATCGCAATTTATATTAAAACTTCTAAAAACCCGAAAACTTTAAAATTTACAGCTTTAGCTGTAAATTACATATTCTTTAAGATTTTGAAAAATTGCTGTGAATAAGTATTGGAATGTCCTGCCACTAAAGTTTCTTTTGTGGCAGGACATTAAGCCGTTTACGCAATTTTTCAAAATCCTAATGCAGTTTTCGGGTTCAAACATTTCAACATTAATTTATTAGTGATTTAATATAAAATATTTTTTAACATTATGAAAATATCTGGAATTATTCAGGCGCGGACCGGTTCAAAAAGATTACCCCGAAAAATGTTAATGGAAATTTCAGGGCATAAAATTATTGAATGGGTTATTGAACGCGTAAAATTATCTCGAAAATTAGATGAAGTCATACTTGCCACTTCGGATAAAGAAAATGACGACGTCCTTGCGAGAATCGCGGAAGAACATAGAATAAAAACCTTTCGCGGTTCCGAAAACGACGTTTTGAACCGATATTATGAATGCGCAAAAAAATTCGGCGCCGATATTGTCGTCCGGATTTGCGCCGATAATCCTCTTATTTCTTTTGAACTAATCGATTGGACTATTGACGAGCATATAAAAAATAATTCTGAATACACTTATTCCGGCTCTAACGAAATTACAAAATGGCCCGACGGTTTTGGTTGCGAGATTTCTTCTTTTGCTGTTCTTAAAAAATTGGAAAAAATAAATCCGTCAGCCGCAGAACGCGAACACGTTTATCAATATATCTGGAATAATCAGGCGGTTTTCAAAATTTTTCAGTTTCAAGCGTCTTCTGAATATATGCGCCCTGATATAAAACTGGATGTTGACTACATTCGTGATTTTGAATTTCTTAAAAGTTTTATTGAAAAAAATAATCTGCATTTTAACTCAAAAATGCTTGAAATAATCGGGTTCTTAAATAAATAATTAAAGTTTATTTGTTACTGTGATTTTATGAACAAACTGAACAGTAACGTTTATTCTTTATAAAAAATGAAAATGGTTAAAGACTGGAAATTAATTTTTGCCGATTTAAAAGGCGTTTTAGTTATAATTCTTGATTATAAATTCTATTTTTTTTTGGCGTTTATTCTTATGGTTTTAAATGTTGCGTTTGAAACTATAGGATTGAGCGTCCTTATGCCGATAATGGATATATTTTCAGGAACTTCAACTCCAAATTTTGTCACATTGCAGTTGCAGCGATTGTTTCAAAAAATATCAATTGAATTTTCGCTCTTATCAGTGCTTCTGTTTTTTTTTATTTTAATTATATGCAAAAACTATATAAACTATCTCTCGAAAATTTATTCTGAAATTATTAGAAGAAAGATTTTTGTTAATCTGAGTTTGCAGGCATACGGTAATATTATGAATGTTGCATATTCATATTTTCATTCGCGCAGGAAATCGGATATAAATATAGAATTAACTTATACCGGTCAAGCGGCTCACAGTTCGTATGAGTGTCTGCAATTACTTGCGACTATTCTTTTAACATTAGGATATTTTATTTTTTTGATAATATTGTCTTATAAATTGTCGATAATAATTATGGTTGTCGGCGTTATTACGTCGTTTCTTTTTTCAAGATATACATTGCTTACTCATAAAGTTTCAAAAAAAATAACTGAACTGAAAAGCAACTTCGGTCATCATGCTCTTGAGGCAGTCGAATCGATTAAAATTGTTAAATCGTATTGCAATGAAAAATTCGAGATTGACAGATACGCTTTTGTGTTAAAAGAACATGAAAAACTCTATTATAACCTGAATAAAAAGCTTGCTTTGATATCTATGATAAAGCAGCCGTTGAATTTCGGAATACTAATATTTATTATATTGCTTGGCGCTAATTATTTTAAATATACTTTTTCGCTTATAAGCGTATATCTTGTTACTCTTTATAAATTTTTGCCAATGGCGCAGGGATTGTTGGATAATTTTATTATTGTAGTTCAAAAATTACCAGTTGTGAATATGGCTCTTGATTTATTACGCTCAGATAATAAACCTTATATAAAATCAGGAGAGAAAATTTTTTCAAGCGATTTTAAAATAATTGAATTTTGCAATGTTTCGTTTAGTTATACTCAAGATAAAATTGTATTAGATAATGTGAATATAATAATTGAAAAAAATAAAACAACTGCTATCGTTGGAAAATCAGGCGGCGGAAAATCAACTTTTGCTGATTTGCTTTTGAGATATTATGATCCTGCAAACGGACAAATACTTATAGATGGAACTGATTTAAAGGAATTTAATTTAAGTTCGTATCTTAAAAATATTTCAATAGTGACCCAGGATGTTTTTATCTTTAACGACACGGTTGAAAATAATATTAAATACGGAAAACTCGACGCTGATTTTTCAGAAATTCAGGAAGCTGTTAGAATGGCTTATTGCGATGATTTTATAAATGCGCTTCCAGATAAATATCAGACTAAACTTGGAGACAGGGGAGTTAAACTTTCCGGCGGTCAAAAACAGAGAATATCGCTTGCGCGCGCTTTATTGAAAAATAGCCCTATTCTTGTCCTTGACGAAGCGACAAGCGCGCTTGACACTGAATCTGAAAAAATGATTCAAAAAGCAATTAATGATCTTTCAAATAAAAAAACAATTGTTGTAATAGCTCATCGGCTTTCCACTATAATAAACGCTGATAAAATAATTGTAATTGAAGAAGGCAAAAAAGTAGAAGAAGGCGCTCATCAATTTTTACTTGACAATGGGAAATATTATAAAAATTATTATGAATTACAGTTTGGATGATTAGAGTATTGATATTCGTTTAAAAAAATTATAATATGTTTGATGTTGAAAAATTATACCGAGGAGAAGCGTATGAAAAAAGTATTAGTAACCGGCGGAGCCGGGTTTATTGGTCAAGCTGTTTGCAAAGTACTTATTAAAAACGGCTATGAAGTTACCGCTTTTGATATCGATAATAAAACCCATAAAGATTTTTTTGAAAATCCCAATTATCTTCCTAAAGTCAATAAGATTCGAGGCAGTATTCTTGACGCGCCGATGATTGATAATATTGTGAGAGGACATAATTTTGTTATTCACCTTGCGGCTGCATTAGGTGTGCAGTATACGGACAATCGTCCGCGCGAATGTTTAAATACAAATATTATGGGGACTGTTAATTTACTTGAAGCGTGCGTGAAAGAGCGCGTGAAAAAAATTATTTTGTCTTCTTCTTCAGAAATTTATGGCGAGCCGATAAAAACTCCAATAGAAGAAGATGATAAAAAAAATCCTATGTCAGTTTATGCGGTAACAAAACTTGCAGGCGAAGAATATTTAAAAGCTTATTTTTCTTTTTATAAACTTGATTATGGGATTGTAAGATTTTTTAATGTCTACGGTCCTAATCAGGTTGCTCAGTTTGTTATTCCAAAATTTATAAACGCATTTTTGAATAACGAAGCGCCTGTAATTTATGGAAGCGGCGAACAGGTTCGAAGCTACTGCTATGTTGATGACGTTGCTTACGGAGTTTTAAAAATTCTTGAAAATAATTCTGAATATAAAATATTTAATATAGGGAATGATTCAGAACCTATTTCCGTGAAGGATCTTGCCTTTAAAATTCGCGCAATTTTGAAAAAGGAAAATATTGAAATCAAATCAGTTAAGATTGAGAATTCTGACAGAAAAGCCGAACGAGAGATATATAATCGCGTTCCTTCAATTGACCGCGCAAAGAAAATACTTGGATACAAATATTCTGTTTCGCTTGAAGAGGGTATTAAAAAAACTGCCGAATGCGGCAAATTATGTTCAAATTGGATACGCGAAATATGATTAAAAATGCTGAATATCTTAGAAATTTTGAACTTGAAATACAGTTATACCAACCCTCTAATTTTTTTGAATCTCTTGAAATATTTGAAATGTTAATGGCCGAGGCTAAAATGTTAAATGCTTGGCATCCTGAAGTTTACGCTGAAAATATTAAAAAAGATATTGAGATAGCAAGAGTATTAAATTGGAAAAAAATATAATTAATCTTCTTAAAAAGATATCGTTGCTATTTATAGCTAATGAATTACCGTATATGATAATTGGCGGACAAGCTGTATTATATTACGGCAATCCGAGATTAACCCAGGATATTGATATAACATTGGGATTTGATAATAGCATAAGAAAGAAAATTATTGAATTTTTTGAAATGAATAATTTTAAGATTCTTCCTAAAAATCCAGACGAGTTTATTTTAGAGACAAATGTTCTTCCAGTTCAGGATATACCTACAAAAATTAGGGTTGATTTAATTTTTTCGTTTTCAGAGTATGAAAAAATAGCTGTAAATAGAGCGATTGACGTTATAATTGAACGGGTTCCTGTAAAATTTGCGGCAATAGAAGATTTGATTATTCATAAGCTGTTTGCAGGTCGTCCCCGCGATATAGAAGATATTGAAATTGTAATAAAAAAGAATAAAAGTAAAATTGACGTAAAATATATTGAGAACTGGCTGCCTCAGTTTTTAGAAATTCCGGGCAAAGAGAATCTTATTGCTTTATTTAATCAGTTGATGATATGAAAACAAAAATATTAATACGATGCGATTCTGGAATAATTAAAGGCGCTGGACATTTAAATAGATGCTTGGCGCTTGCGTCTGAATTACGAAAAAAAACTGAAATTTTATTTGTTTCTAAACAATTACCGAATAACTTGAATGAAATAATTATTCGTAATAATTTTGAAATTATTGAATTATCCGCAGAGATTAGTTTGAAAGATGAAATTAATTTTTTAAATAATATTATTAAAGAAAAAGAAATAGAAATAGGGATTTTTGATAATTATGATTTTGATAAAAATTATTATTCGAAAATGCGAAAGTTATTAGAAAAAACCGTTTGTATTGACGATATAGCTCACAGCAATTATGAATGCGATATTTTAATAAATCAGAATGTTACAGCAACGCCTGAAATTTATGACGGTAAAATAAATAAAGATGCGCTTTTATTGCTTGGTAAAGATTATATTATGCTTCGAGCGCAGTTTTTGAATAAGAAACCTTCGGTTCAGTATGCTGATAAAATTAAAAAGGTTTTAATAACTATGGGCGCTGGAGATTCGCGTAATCAGACATTAAAAGCTATGCGCGCTTGTTTGGATGAAAAATTTTGCGATATAAAATTTTATGTTGTTATTGGAGGAGCTTTTCCTTTTAAAAATGAAATTTATAATTTTATGAAAAATAATTCGCCTGAAAATTTTAGGATTTTTGAGAATGTAGATAATATGCGCGAACTTATGGAACAATGCCAGATTGCTCTTTGCGCAGGCGGCTCAACTTGCTGGGAATTGGCATATTTAGGAATTCCTATGATAATATCAGTTCTTGATGATAATCAGATTCCGATTGCTGAATTTATTGATAAAAATAAAATAGGCATTAATCTCGGATGGTATGAAAATATTTCTATGGAAGCGTTTAAAAATAAATTACAAGAAATTATGGATAATATTGATTTATTGAAAGGCTTCCAAAATAAAATATCTAATTTTATTGATGGAAAAGGGAGCGCAAGAATTGCAGAAAAATTACTCTCAATTGCTTAATATCAGCGATTTTTTTGACGGCCAATACAACAATTTATTTGATTCGAAATTTTTGTTTGAAAAAGCTGAAAAAAATTTTGATTTTAATAATTTAGTTATTATAAAGAAAATGGATTGGGATACTACTTTTTTTAAAATAAGTTGCCATAGATTATTTTTTTTAAAATTTAATTTTAAAAATTTTAATTTAACGGATAAAAATATAGATTTTATTTTTTGCAGAACAAATTCGAATAATATTGATTTTCTAAATATTTTATTTAAAAATAATTTTTTTATAGTTAATGCTAAAGTTTTTATGTATAAAAAAGTAAGTTATAATAATTTAATTGGAAAAAATATTTTTGATATAAAAAAAAATCCTATCAGTTATGATATATTAACCAAAATATCTGAAGGAGCATTTCGAACGGGTAGGTTTTATAAAGATAGAAGATTTGAGAAATCGAAGGCTGATCAAGTTTACAGCAATTGGATTTTTGATCATCTGAATAGCGAAAACTGCAGGCTTTTTTATTATAAGAATGAAACTGGTAAAATCTGCGGTTTTATTGCTGTTTCAATCAATATTCCTTTTCCCTCTGAAAATTTTAAAGTAGGTTTTGTTCAGTTGGTATGTACTGATTATGAAGAAAGAAAAAAAGGTTTAGCGTCAAAACTTCTTGCCTTTGCTGAAAATTATTTGGCGGAAAATCAGATTGAGCATTTTTATTCTAATACAACATTTGATAATTTTTCATCAATAATGTTGTTTATAAAAAATGGTTTTATAGTATATAACAGCATTTATGAACTTCACTGGTGGAAAAAATAATGACTTATATTATAGCTGAAATCGGAAATAATCATAACGTGGATTTAAATACTGCGAGTAAAATGATTAACATTGCCGCTGATTGTAAAGCAAATGCCGTTAAATTCCAGACTTTTAAAGCTGAAGATATCGTATCACCTTTTGTAAAAGCTGATGAATACAATGGTTGGGATGTTTCTGATAAATATGAATACTGGATTGATTATCTTCGAACATGGGAATTGCCGTTAGAATGGTATGATGAACTTATAGAATTAACTCATTCGTTAGGTCTTGATTTTATTTCTACTCCCACAAGTATTGAGACTGCTGAATTTTTATATTCAAAAAAAATTGACGCAATAAAAATAGCGTCTATGGATGTAACAAATATTCCATTGATTGAACGGATATCACAAATGGATATTCCTGTTATCATGTCTGTTGGAATGGCTGACGAGGACGAAATAGACGAAGCGGTTTCTTTATTTGATAAATCAAAACTTTCTCTGCTGCACTGCGTTTCTGATTATCCGCTTGATATCAATAATGCGCAATTAAACACAATAAAATTTCTTGAAAAAAAATATAGAGTTCCTGTTGGATTTTCGGATCATTCGCTTGATGTTGAATTGGATGTCTATGCTGTTTGCGCAGGCGCAAAAATTATAGAAAAACATTTTACGCTTGATAGAAAAAATCATGTGAAAGCCGAACATCATTTTTCATTGGAACCAGAAGAATTTAAAAGTATGGTTTCGAGAATCAGAAGTGTAGAAAAAATATTGGGCGAAGAAAAAAAAGTTATTTCTGAAAATGAAAAAATTAATCGTGATAAATTCAGACGCAGTATTTTTTTTAAACGCAATATGTCCGCTGGCGAGATAATTACTGAAAAAGATATTTTATGGATAAGGCCTGCAACGAGCGTAAAACCAAAATATAAAAAAAATATTATTGGAAAAAAACTAAAGAAAAATATCAATGCATACACTGCATTTAATTTGGAGGATTTAACTTAAAAAAGTTTTAAGAACTTTTAACACGGATGAAAACGGATTTAACGGAAGCCGCGGATAAGAAAAATAAAAAATTTCTATGATTAAGATAATCAGTGTTAATCAGTCTAATCCGTAAAAAATCCGTGTTAAAAAAAATCTTAACGCAGATGGAGACGGATTTAACGGAATACGCGGATAAGAAAAATAAAAGATTTCTATGATTAAAAATAATCAGTGTTCATCTGTTCAATCCGTAAAAAATCCGTGTTAAAAAAACTCTAAACACGGATGGAGACAGATTTAACGGAAGCCGCGGATAAGAAAAATAAAAAATTCCTATGATTAAAAATAATCAGTGTTCATCAGTTCAATCCGTAAAAAATCCGTGTAAAAAAAATTCTTAACGCAGATGGAGACGGATTTAACGGAAGCCGCGGATAAGAAAAATAAAAAAATTTCTATGATTAAAAATAATCAGTGTTCATCAGTCTAATCCGTAAAAAATCCGTGTTAAAAAAACTCTAAACACGGATGGAGACAGATTTAACGGAAGCCGCGGATAAGAAAAATAAAAAATCCGTGTTAAAAAATATCTTAAATAATTTAAAAAAAATGGAATTAAAACATCAGGAAATTACTGAGAAAATAATTGAATGCTTTTATAAAGTTTATAACAAATTAGGGTATGGATTTATTGAAAAAGTATATGAAAATGCTATGATTATTGAACTTGAACGAATAGGCTTGAAGGTTAAATATCAACCAAGATTATTCGTTTATTATGATAATGGCGAACAAATAGGGGATTTTAATGCCGATTTATTAGTTGAAGAATCTGTTATAGTTGAATTAAAAGCAAAGAAAAAAATAATAGATGATTTTGAAGCGCAATTATTGAATTATTTAAATTCTTCGATTTATGAAGTTGGCTTGTTATTAAATTTTGGCATAAAACCTGAATTAAAAAGAAAAATTTATGATAATGATTTAAAAAAATGGTATAAAAAAATCAGCGTAAATCAGTCCAATCCGTAAAAAATCAGTGTTAAAAAATTCTTAACGCGGATGGAAACGGATTTAACGGATGACGCGGATAAAACAAATATAAAATATTTTTTTTAGAACAAATCAGTGTAAAAAAATATCTAAAAAAAAATCAGTGTTATAATTCAATAATTGGAGTGTAAATGAATACTAAAATTGATGAATTTGCGTATATTCACGAAAAAAATGTGATTGACGCTCTAAAGGTATATTCCGATATGCCGGAATATAATCCTGTTCCACCCCGCACCATTTGGATTGAAACAACAATGAACTGCACTTTAAAATGCAAGTTCTGCGCGCATAAATCGATTACTCGGACAGCCGGAGAAATGACGCTTGAAAATTTTAAAAAAATTATTGACGACATAAACGTTATGCTTGAAAAATTCGGCGATAGGGAAATGACTGAAATTGCATTAACGCGCTGGGGCGAACCGCTGCTTCATAAAGATATTGGAAAAATGATAGAATATTTAACCAAAAACGGTTTATATTCATATCTGCCAACAAACGGAACTGTTTTAACGGAAGAACGTAGAAATATGATTTTTTTTTCTTCTTTGAAAAAAATGAATATTTCAATTGATATAATGGATGATGATAAACATAAAGAAATTATGGGAATTCCTATAAAAAGACGTATGATAAATATATTATCATTATTAAAAGAAAAATATTTAAAAAATTCGGAACTCCCGGTTATTGAAGTGAGTATGGTTAAATTAGCGGATAATGAAAAAGACAGGGATATTTTTAGAAAATTTTTTAATTTATTATCTATTGACCGCGCTAATGAAGGCGATTGTCTTTCACTGATGGGAAAAATCGGATTAGAATTTGATGCTGAAAAAAAAAACAAACCATGTTTTGCTCCATGGTTCACTCTTGGTATTTATTGGAACGGCGATTGCACAAGCTGTCTTCCTGATCCTGACGGCGATACATTTATCGGAAATTGTTATGAAAATAAAATTTCAGAAATCTGGAATGGCGAAAAGATAAGGCATTTCAGAAAATGCATAAAAGATCTTGATTATAAAAATTTTTCGCAATGCCTGAAATGTAATGTAAATACATATGACCGCTATCAGATTAAACCTTTTTTTGAGGCATATATAAATTATACTCAGCGTTTTAAAACATTAAAACCAGAAGAAATTAATTTTGATGAATATCTTTATTTGACGCATCTGCAGTCAATAAAATCAGGAGCTATGAACGCAGATAGAAAAAAACGAAGTATTGAATTAATTGATGAAGTTATAAATAGACTCGGAAACGGAGAAAGATTCATTGATATTGTAAATGAAATGTTAAATTAATTGATGAGCCGGCAAGTGAGAATATTATAATATGAAAAATATTTATATGCAAAATTTAGAAAAACGTTTTGAACGATTAAAATCCGAAAAACTGAATTATTATAATTCTATGCAGCAAGAAATAAAAAAAATAAAAAATATTGTGAAACTGTATAATTTAAAAAAAGCGGTTTTATTTGGTTCTATTTTAAACTATGAATATTTTAATACTAATTCAGATTTAGATATTGGAATTATTGGTTTGAATAAATCATATTTTTTTAAATTATATAGAGAACTATCCTTGCATTTAAATATTCAGTTTGATTTGATTGATTTAGATGATGATGACCAATTTAAACAAAAAATATTTCAAAATTGCGAGGTAATATATGAATAATTCAGAAGTGAAGGTAAAAACTTTAATTTCAGAAATAGAATTTGAAAAAAAAAAAATTATAGAACTAAATGAAAATTTAGAGATATTGAAGTTAAAAAATAAAGATTTGCAAAAACCGGATAAATTTGATGTTTCGGCTTACGGATATATTTTGCATAATTTCTATAACGGCGTTGAAAATATATTATATAATATTTCAAAAGTTTTTGGAAATAATATTGATAAAAATCAATGGCATTCAGATTTGTTAAAAAAAATGATTATTGAAGTTAAAGATATCCGACCGCAAGTTATATCTGAAAAAATATATTTAAAACTAATTGATTACAAAAATTTCAGACATTTTTTTAGAAACGCTTATTTATTTGAATTAGATTGGTTTAAAATGGAATTTTTAGTTAAAGATTTTGAAAATACTATTAAAGGTTTTTTTGAAAATATTGATAATTTTATAATTCAAATTTCTGAATGATGCCGGATTGAAAAAATTCTTAACACAGATGGAAACGTATTTAGCAGATTGAGACGGATATAAATATGAATAATTTAAAGACAATTTTTTGGGGTTATCACATTTCCGGTGAACTCACTTTTGAACAACTTATAAAAAATAAAGTGGAAGTTGGATATGTAATAGCTCCTTATACAAAGAATACTTTGAAAATTGAAGATTTGGCAGGTAAATACGGAGTCTCAGTTTTAAAACCTGAAGTTTTAAAAAATAATATTGAGTTAATTACTTTAATAAAAAAATATGAGCCGGATTTTATGATAGTTGATTCATATGATAAATTAATTCCTCTTGAATATATTAATATTCCGAAAAATGGAATGTTTAACATGCATGAGGCATTATTACCAAAATACCGCGGACAGCATTGTATGAATTGGGCAATTATAAACGGAGAAAAAAAAAGCGGGCTTACTATTCATAAAATGACAGAAAAATTTGATGATGGCGATATTTTTATTCAAAAGGAAATTGAAATAACAGATTTAGACGATATAAATTCTTTATATAAAAAAATTTGCGAATTGATACCCGGCTGTATTAAAAATTTAATTAGCGCTTTAGAAAAAAAAGAATTAATTTGTTATCATCAGAATAATAAGGAAGCTACTTATTTTCGAAAGCGTAACCCAGAAGATGGAAAAATTGATTGGAAAAAAAGCGCAAAAGAAATATATAATTTAATTAGAGCATTGCGTAAGCCATGGCCAAATGCTTTTTTTTATTATGATAATAAAAAAGTTGAAATTAATGACGCATTACCGTTAAATTTAAAAATTCAAGATACTATTGGAAAAATAATTAAAGATTCAAATTCCGATAATTTTTTTATTATTTGCGGTGATTATGAGCTGCTTGAAATTCGCGAATGCTATGTTGATAATAAGAGATTTTTCTTTGAAACAGTTTAATTATAAAAATCAGCGTTAAAAAATTTCTTAACGCGGATGTAAACGGATTTAACGGTAATCGCGGATAAGAAAAATAAATAAATTTCTATTATTAAGATAATCAGCGCCCATCAGTTTAATCAGTAATTAATCTGTTAAAAAAAAATCTTAACACGGATGCAGACGGATTTAAAGGATGACACGGATATAATGAATAAATTTGAAATTAAAATAATCAGTGTCCATCAGTTTAATCTGTAATTAATCCGTGTAAAAAAAACTCTTAATACGGATAGAAACAGATTTAACGGATTGATAAAAATATGATTGAATATATCCCTTTGACCAGAGAAATAATGGAAGCAAATATTAATGATTTTGTTGCAATAGATAAATTTTATTGTGATTCTCTCGGTGAAAAATTTACAACTTTCAAATGGGAAAAAAACAATTTTTTATTTGATTTGTATGGAAAATGGGAATTGAGTTTTGCCGCTTTTTCTGAAAAAAAACTTTGCGGTTATATAATTGCATCAAATACTGTAATTGAAAATTGCCATATTCATCGGGTTGCTGTAAAACCGGAATATAAAGGAAAAAAATTTTTAGTAATTTATTTAATAAATTGTTTGATGCCGCAAAAAATTTCGGCTTGAAAAATATCACTATTGAAACAGGAATAGATAATCTTCAAGCAATTAATACATATATGAAAAAAAATTTTATTAAACTCAGTTCTTTTGATATTAAAAAATATTTAAATAGCAGGAACCGTAATGCGGATGTTAGTGATGATTATCTCATAGAAAATGACGGTTCAAAATATTTTGTATTAAAAAAAGAGATTATTTAAGATAAATGTTGGCGTGTTAGCGTGTTGGCGTGTTGGCGTGTTGGAAAGTTGACGCGTTGAACATTAAGCGAGCGTAGCGAGCAACACGCGAACGCGCAAACACTTGCGTCGCGCGCAACATTTTTAAAAAAAGTAAACATGAAAACAATTTCCATCCATCAGCCGGCATATCTGCCGTGGTTAGGATATTTTGATAAAATAATAAAATCCGATATTTTTGTTTATCTTGAAACTGTGCAGTTTGAGAAAAATAGTTTTACAAATAGAAATAAAATTAAACTTTCAAACGGATTAGCGCATTGGCTGACTATTCCTGTTTTGATAAAAGGTCATACAGAAAAACAAATATTAGATTTGAAAATTAATGAATCGGAAAATTGGCGTAAAAAACATACTCAGACTATAGAACAAAACTATAAGAAAGCTAAATTTTTTGAAATATATTATTTTGATATAAAAAACATTATTTATGAAGGAACCGATAATTTTTCAGATTTTTTATTTGATATGTTTATTTATTTTTGTAATGTTCTGAATATAAATACTGAAATAATTCGTTCGAAAAATTTGAATATTTCTTCAGTTAAATCTGAACTTGTTCTTGATATATGCCGGTATTTAAATGCTGAAAAATATATTTCAGGTAAACTTGGTAAAGATTACCTTGATTTAGATGCGTTTTGTAAGAATAATATTGAAGTAGAATTTCAAGATTATAATCATCCTGTCTATAATCAAATAAATGGCGGGTTTATTTCGCGCCTTGGAATAATAGACGCATTGTTTAATGTTGGAGCAGAAGAAATAAAGAAATTGTTAGTATGTTAAATAAGAAATTATTAAATAGTATAATCGAACAGATAACATCAGTTTCTGATACAAAAGAAATTATAATTTTTGGTTCAAGGGCGCGTGGAGATAACAGGTATAATTCTGACATTGATATAGCTTTAGTTTTTGATGGCGATATTGCTCGTATTCGAGATGTTGTTGAAGAAAATGTTCGAACTCTGTTAAAATTTGATATACTTGATTACAATAAAATCCCGAAATATTTGAAAAATGAAATAAATAAGGAGGGCGTTATTGTCTATGAAAAAACTTGAAAATATTTTCGGAGATTATAAAAAAGCTTTGTTTTCATTAAAGGAAGGTATTGCAGAAGCTGAATCAGAATTAGAAATTGACGGGGTTATTCAAAGATTTGAATTTACTTTTGAATTATTTTGGAAATTATTAAAAAAAAACCTTGAGATAGAAGGGATTCTTGTTAATAGTCCAAGAAGCGCGTTAAAAGAAGTTTATGCGATACAGTTTTTAACACAAGAAGAGATATTATTAAAAATGTTGGACGATAGAAATGAAACGACTCATATTTATAATAAAGAAATGTCTCGAGAAATTTTTCTTAGAATTAAAGAACAGTATATCGAAATTTTCGATAATGTCTTGAATAAAATTGAAATATAAACATATTATAACAAATCGTTTGAAAAAAGAATTAATTTTATCAGAAAATAATTAAGGTTTAAAAATGTATAAAGTTTTAGCAATAATCCAGGCGCGTATGGGTTCGTCAAGAGTTCCGGGAAAATCATTACGAAAAATATGCGGATTGCCTGTAATTCATCATATTTTCAATCGAGTATCAGCGGCTAAAAATGTTGATAAAACAATTCTGGCTACAGCGGATACTGATGCGGATAAACCTTTGATAGAATATTGTTTAAATAATAATATACCCGTAGTAGCAGGCAGCGAAAATGATCTGGCTGAAAGATTCAATGATGTTATAAAAAAATATCCTGCGGAAAATATAATAAGAATTTGCGGAGATCAAATATTACATTCTTCAGAAATCATTGATTTAGTTGTCAATGAACATTTAGAAAGTAATAAAGATTATACAACAACAGGTTATTATGAAAA
>ERZ795059.1240-NODE-1240-length-29082-cov-6.827712_pt1 | contig 29082 bp, 29 predicted proteins | sample MGYA00375143_ERZ795059 | MGnify/ENA primary metagenome ERZ795059 (study PRJEB30188, sample SAMN05720168) | activated sludge metagenome | isolation source: Anaerobic digester | place: USA | collected 2015-01-07 ... | reverse complement strand
GACGACGCCACGCCCGACGACGACACCGGCGACGACGACGACACCACGCCGACCGACGACGATACCGGCGACGACGACACATCCGTGCCCGACGCCGAATGGACTTTCATCGTGTACATGGCCGGCGACAACAGCCTGTACTCCTACGCGTTGGACGACCTCAACGAGATGAAGGCCGTCGGGACCAGCGCCGACGTGAACATCCTGGTGGTCTTCGACGGCACCTTCAACAACGACAGCCGCATTTACAAGGTGACGCAAAACAACCTCCAGGTGCTCAACAACCCGGGCGAATTGAACATGGGCGATCCGAACACGGTGAAAACCTACGTCACCGCGTTGATCAACAATTTCCCGGCGCAGCGCACCGCCTTGATCTACTGGAACCACGGCAGCGGTTGGCACGAGGACGGCGAACCGGCCGTCCCCTACAAAGACGTGTGCCAGGACGGCAGCGACTGGCTGACCAACACCGAGCTCGACGGCGCGATGCAATACGTGCGCAGCAACACCTCGGTGGGCAAGTTCGAGATCGTCGGCTTCGACGCCTGCCTGATGCAGATGATCGAGATCGCCTATTACCTCAAGGACGACGCGAACTACATGATCGGCTCGGAGGAAACCGAAGGCGCGCAGGGCTGGGATTACTCCGCTTCGCTGCAGTACCTGGTGAACAATCCGACGATGACGACCATTGCGTTCGGCACGAAGATCGTCGATTCCTACCTCGCTTCGCCCGACGCCACGCTGTCGGTATTGAAGATGGATCAGCTTTCCAACCTGGCGACCAAGGTCGATGCGTTGGCCGATCTGCTCAACAACGTCGGCGGGGCGAGCAACAGCGACGTGCTCAACGCCTTGCGCGATACGCTGTATTTCTCGGATTACGATTACATCGACCTGTATCACTTCGCCTCCAACATCAAGTCGAAGAACATCTCAACCGCGATCAACACGGCCGCGGACAACCTGATGAGCGCGGTGAACTCGGCGGTGGCTTACGCCGATTACGGTCAATGGGGCTACGGCGACGCCCACGGCGTGTCGATCTACTTCCCGGATCCATACTGGTCCTCGTACGACAGCGCTTACGGCAACCTGTCGTTCGCCCAGGACACCAACTGGGACGACGTGATCGACTGAGCTTCTGTAAAAACCGAAGGCGGAGGAAAAATCCTCCGCCTTTTTTTGGTTAAAGTGAAAAGTCGGTTAGAATAGCGACGGGAAAAGAGAGGGGCTAACCAAATACTAACCGTTTCCTAACACAAGGCGAATACAATTGCCCAACATTGCGCCCATCAATTACGGAGAGGATGATCGTCGGATCGCCGGCGAGCGCAACAACCCGGGGTCGCAACTTAACGCGGAGCTTGATTAATGGCCATGCAGATTCTGTTCTCGGTGTTCGGCGGTCTGGGCATTTTTCTCCTGGGCATGCGGCAGATGTCCAACGGATTGCAGGCGATCGCCGGCGAATCGTTGCGCCGCATCATCAATCTGCTGACCAGCAATCGGATCGTCGCGGTGATCGTCGGGTTCGTAATCACCGGCATCATTCAATCCAGTTCGGTCACCACGGTGATGGTCGTCGGTTTCGTCAACGCCGGCCTGATGACCCTGGTGCAAGCGGTGGGCATCATCATGGGCGCCAACATCGGCACCACCGTCACCGGCTGGATCATCGCGTTCAGCATCACCAAATACGCGCTGCCGATGATCGCCATCGGCGCGTTCTTCAACCTGTTCGCCAAACGCGAAGCTCTGCAGATCTGGGGCCAGGCGCTCTACGGCTTGGGCATGGTCTTTTTCGGCATCGTGCTCATGACCGACGGCTTCGCGCCGTTGAAGGATTCGCAAACCGTCGTCGCGGTCCTGCAGAAGTTCGGCGCCGCCAGCCTGGGCAATCTGTTGCTGACGATCCTGGTCGGCATGCTGGTGTGCATGTTGATTCAATCCAGCTCGGCGTTCATCGGCATCATCATGGCGATGGCCGCGACCGGCCTACTGTCGTTTCCCACTTCGGTCGCGCTGGTGCTGGCCGCGGAAATCGGCACGACGATCACCGCGCAACTGGCGGCGATCGGCACCAACGTCACCGCCAAACGAGCCGCCCGCGCTCACATGCTCTTTAACGTACTGGGCGTGATTCTCATGGTGGCCATCTTCAGCAAGTACGTGCATTTCATCGACTATCTGGTGCCCGAAAATCCCGATCTGGTTTCCGGCGACGGCTCCAAACCGTACATCATGACCCACATCGCCATGGCCCATACGGTCTTCAACGTCACGATGGTTCTGGTCCTGCTGCCCTTGGTCAAACAGTTGGCCGCGCTGGCTTCGCTTTTGGTGCCTAAACGCGGCAAAGAGGAAAAGCACCTCCTGGTGGTCGACGACTTGTTGTTGTCCACCCCGTCGATCGCCGTCGAGCAGGCGCGGCAGGAAGCAATTTTGATGGGCCGGACCGTGCGCGAGATGCTGGCCCAGGGCATCGGCCTGTACCAGATGGAAAAGGGCCGCACGACGCTGGCGCGCGAGATCATCAAAACGGAAATCGAGGTCGATCACATTCAGCGCGACCTGACGATCTTCCTTTCCAAACTCACGCAGACCACGCTGACCAGCGAGGAAAGCGAGGAAGTGCGCGCCCTGGTGCGCATCGCCGACGAACTGGAAAGCATTGGCGACTACGCGGAAAACCTCGCCAAGTATTACATCCGCAGCAAAAACGAGGGGCAGACCTTCAGCGAAGAAGCCCGCGAGGATCTCAAGCGCGTCGGCCGGCACGTGCTGGAATTTTACGATTTCGTTTACGAAGCGCTCAAGAAAAACGATCACACGCTGCTGCCCGAAACCAAAACCAAAGGCGACATCATCAACCAGATCGCTGACCAGGTGCGCGAGGCGCACATCCTGCGCTTCAACGACGGCAACTGCAATCCGATGGCTAGCATCATCTTTTCGGACATCGTCGTCGCGCTGCGCCGTTCGAAAAACCACACGGTCAACGTCGCCGAGGCCATCGCCCGCAAGGTGTGACCGCCGCTGGACACCGCCGCGCCCTTCGCGCGAAGATGCGCCCATGAGCGACCACTTCGTCACCTGGAGCATGGAAACCTGGAACCCGCTTACCGGGTGCAGCAAAATCAGTCCCGGCTGCGACCATTGCTACGCCGAGCGCTACGCCCGCCGTCTTCAGGAAATCGGCCAACCGCTGTACAAAAACGGCTTCGAGGTGACGCTGCATCCGCACAAGCTCGACCGCCCGTTGCGCTGGCGCAAACCGCGCAGCGTCTTCGTCAACTCGATGGGCGACCTGTTCCATCCGCAAATTCCATTGTCTTACATTCGCGAGGTGTTTGCGGTGATGAACCGTGCCGAGCGGCACTTGTTCCAACTGCTCACCAAGCGCGCCAAACGACTGCAGGCGATGAACGCGCACCTGACCTGGACCGACAACATCTGGATGGGCGTCACCGTCGAAAACAACGATTACCTCTGGCGTATCAACTGCCTGCGCGCCACCGATGCCCGCCTCAAGTTCATCAACTGCGAGCCGCTGCTGGGGCCGCTGCCCGACCTGGATCTGACCGGCGTCGACTGGGTGCTCGTCGGCGGCGAAACCGGCCCGGGCGCGCGGCCGATGCGCCCCGAATGGGCGCTGGACATTCGCGACAAATGCCGGCGACACGGCGTGCCCTTCTACTTCGAGCATCACGGCGGCGAGGACCGACGTCGGCGCAACACGCGGCTGGCCGGACGCTCCTATCGCGAAACGCCGCAAGTCGCGCCGCAGAATCTGTCATTTTCGTTTTAACGGTCCCAGGACGAAATTTTGCGCGCAACCGCTCAAACCGCGGCTTTATTCGCCCAGGTTTTTCTTGGCGTTGAACCGCTCGATCAGCCGCTCGATTTTCGGATCGACGGGCGGGAGAACCGTCGGTCCTAACCCTTCCGTCAGGAGCGGCTTGAGTCCCAGCATTTGTAGATAGTCGATGAGTTGGTTGAAATAATCCCTCCAGCCTTCGCGATCCAGATCCGATCGGCCCGGCGGGTCGCCCAGGTAAACGCTGGCGACAGCCTCCCGCCCGAAGGCATCGCCGGCTTCGAGCCTGGCGCTGACCCTTAAATCGCCGGCCCGCCGCTTGGTGTAAACGGTCGCGCGCAACCCAAGAATGGGCGTGCCGATTTCCTCGGGATAGGTCGCATAAAATCTCCATTTCAACGCCAAAGGCTCAATCAAGTTGTATGGCTTGCCCCGCAGATTGATGTGCCAGTATCGGCCGTCGGCGGTTATGCTGCCGATCGCTTTTTGCAGATGTTCGATCGCCGCCGGGCGTTCCGCAAATCCGCTACGCTCGATTTGCCGCAAGGCTTCATTGAGCCGCCGGTTTTCCGCCGGCGAGATGAAGGTCGGCGGCCGGCGGCCGGGAAGCGACGCCGTCTGCACCGGCAGCCATTCGCCGCGCTCGATTTGCAATCCATATTCGTCATCGTTCGTCCACGCGAACTCCGGCAGAGCCAGCCGACCCAACAACCTCAACTCGCCCGGTTTCGGAATGATGTCGATTTCTTTTACTGCAACATCGCTCAACGGCGTGTCGGACAATCGGCTTGCAAGCTCCAGCAGGGAGATGAATTTCTTGCATGCGTGGGATATTTTGTAGACCCATCCCTCGGCGGCAAGAAGATCGCTGCGGAAAGTCTCCAATTGTTCGGTCGGGATATGCTCTTCGGCGGCGATGGCCAAGGTTTGGCTCAGTCGGTAGAAAAAGATATGGAAAATGCCGTGCATCAAATTTCCCGGATCCGGCGGGTCGCTGGCATACTCTTCAGATTCGCCCCACAATATATCGACAATTGGTCCGTTGATTTTCAGACCGATTTCACATTGGGCAATAGTGTAATCGTTCTCGGTATTGATAATGGCGTTGAACTGGAATTTCATGACGCCATCACGAATTGCCGTGAGTCCTGGATTATCAATATATATAAGCGTTCCTGGAATCAGGTCCAGACCGCTTAGTTCATACCACATGTACGGGTTGAAGACGAAGAAGGCAGCGTGATCGATCATCTGTTTGACCAAATCCTGATGCAAGACGATAGCTAAGTTATTCGAACTATTCTCCGGATTGAAAGATAGGGACGCCAGATCAATATTCGGCGTGTTCTGCGATGAGTAGGCGAGGCCCCAACCCGAAAACCATCCGCGAGCTTTAACATCGATTTGAAGGCCGATCGTCAGGTAGCTTATGTCCGCCACTTCGCTGACTTTTATCTGCAACTTTTTAATCATGGTGAGCCAATGCGTCGATTCCCGGAGGAGTGGAATGCCAACAAATCCGATCACTTCCACGATCTTGCCGGCCAACAGGTTTTCGAAATACTTCCAAGGATTGCGCCCCATCGCCTGATAGGCGCCGGGCGCCTTCGTCCGGACGATCTCGTTGAAATCATGCCGGACCGCTTCGCCGGACGCATCGAGATCGAAAGGCAGAGATTGTCTCGCCCCGTCCACATTCACCGACAGAATGATTCGGCGCAACACGCCGGTTTTGACGGTCAGAAAGGGCCGTTCATCGACCCATTTGATCTGCGGCCGTAACAGAACCCCGAAATCGCCGACCAGAAAATGGTTGAAGACGAAATAGGGATCGTCCAGTTTCGTATCCAGCGAAAAAGGAAGCTCAAAATAATATCCTGGGTCGGCACCGCCGACCAGGCGAAAGTTGTGCGGCGAGCGGAAGCGCAGCTCGTGCGCCTCGCCGCCGTAATGGATGGCCGTGGTCGTCATGGGATTGTTCTGATAAACCCACTTGAAATACTCGGTGCATCCGGGCTCCTTCACCTGCATGACGACATCGAATCCCCCGTTGGTCGCATTGTCGGCCGTCTCGCCCGCCGCGGACGGAGGAACGAGATCGGCGGTCGGCCGCTTCGGCTTTTCATGGATGGGACGTTCAGTCAAAAACTGCAGCCGCTTGATGAAATCGAATCCTTGCCCGGTGTGACGCAGGCGATCGTAGGCGGCGTCGTGCTCCGCCGGCTTCGAACGATAGGCAGGCGCGTACGCCGCGTAGATTTTCTCGCTCATTGCCGACGTCGGGAAATAGCCCAACTCTTCGGTCAACACCCGCACCGGATTGAGCAGCATCAGTTTGCCGAGCAGCAAATTGTCGTTCAGCGCCTTTTTGATAGCGGGACCAAAACGATACTCGTCCAACTCGTGATCAATGACGCGCCCGGCGAAAAAGTCGACCATCGCCTGCGCTTTCGCGGCGCCGACGCCCGGAACATCCGCCACCTCCCGTAGCGAACGAAACGGCCCCTGCCGGCGCTTCTCCGCCAACAAGGTTCCCGCCGCCTTTTTGGACAACACGGGCGCGCCGGCGGCGGCGACGATGGCCAGCAGTTTGTCCGGTGCATCGGTTGCCTGCAAATATTTTAGGATAAACAGCTCGACATCCGGCGACACTTCGACGCAAATTTCCCGCTTTCCTTTAGACATAATATTTTCCCCTGCAAGGTGTTGCCCGCAAATCATAAAGCAATGGTTGAAGGTAAGTCAATCTTCTTGTGCAATGAAGTAACTTATTCTTCCCGGCCGCCGGCCGCTTGGCCGCCCGCCAGCAAACACCCTTCGCCGCAGGTGGCGCGGCACTCGCCGTAGCAGGGCTCGATGTGAATGGTCACCCGGCTGCGCGCCAAGCGTTGTTCGATGCGGTCCTCGAGTTGCTCGGTGATCGCGTGCGACTGTTCGACCGACATCGCCGGGTCGACCAACAGGTGAAATTCGATGAAACGGAACGGGCCGGACTTGCGTGTGTGCAGATGATGATACCCGCGCACGGTCGGATTCAGGCTTTGGATCGCCGCAACGATCGCGTCGTGTTCCTCGGGGGGCAGGCTGACGTCCACCAGGTCGCGCGCCGATTCCTTGGTTAGATGCCAGGCGGCGCGCACGATCAACAACGCCACGGCGATCGCCGCTGCCGGGTCGAGCCAGCGCAGGTCGAGCGTCGGCCAGATCCGATCGCCCAGCCAGATAATCGCCAGGCCGGTCATGACGCCCGCCGAGGTGTATACGTCGGTGCGCAGGTGCCAACCGTCGGCCTGCAGCGCCACCGAATCGGCCTCGCGCCCGACTTTGAACAACAGGTGGGAAACAATCAGGTTGACCACGCTGGAAACCAACATGACGCCCACGCCCCACCCCAGCGTATCCAACGGCGTGGGGTGAATCAGTTTGTGCACCGCCTCGTAAACGATCCACCCGGCGGCGAGGAAGATCAACAACGCCTCGACCGTGCCCGAGATGTTCTCAAACTTGCCGTGACCGAAGGGATGCTGACGGTCGGGCGGTTTGATCGCCGCATGCACCGCGAACAGGGCGATAACCGCCGCGAGCAGATCCACTCCGGAGTGGATCGCTTCGGAGATGACCGACACCGAACCGATCGCCAGTCCGATGATCAGCTTGCCCAAGGTAAGCAACGTGTTGGACGCCACCGACAACCAGGCGACGGCTTTTTTCTTGCGCTCCAGCTTCAAAGTGAACCTCCGGAAATGAAAAACCCGCGGAACGTTCAGTCCCGCGGGTCATTTTCCGCTGCCGTTTGTCGGCCCGGCCGCATCCAGTGATGGATCGCCTGCTCAGTGTCTCAATAATACCGGCTTATTGAGTCGGAGTCAACCATTTCGCTTAGCAGCAACCGCTGCCGTGGTCGTGAGCGAACCGCACCAAAAAGCCCAGGTCGCCCCAGAAGCTTTTGGAAAAATCGATCTTCAACCCACCGTATTGATTCATGTATTGCCGCACGTGATCGTCGCCGAGAATCACCAGGTCGCCGTTGCGATGGATTTCGTCTTGCGCCTTTGACTCGTCCAGAGCCAGCCCCAACTTGGGGCCGCCTCAGGCAAAGCCTTGAAACACGATGCGGATCGCCTTGCCCTGATTGGCCGGACTGCTCAGACGTTTATGCAATTCGTCGGCCGCCGACTGGGTAACGGTCACTCGTTGGAGCATCGCCGCTTCCGCTGTGGTCATATTTTTTTCCTTTCATGTTCATAAGTAGCAATATATCTACTTTTATATTTTCGCACATTTTCCCGAACCGATCAAGCATTTTTTTCACCGTGGTCCGAGCTGATAAAAACGGGCGGATCAATCCTGCAATCGGTCGGAGGTGAAAACCGAGTCGGCCGCGACGGGATCGAAGGCCAATTCAACCAACCGCCGGGCCAAGCGCGTCGCGGTCGTCGAGCGGTATTTCTCGCGCAACAGCCGCCCGCCGAAAGAGCCGGCGACCGCCAGCGCGCCGTCGATGAGCTTCGCGCCATAATATTCCGACGTCCGCTTTTCGTCGCGGTCTTTGCCGGTGATGAACGAAGGCTGCGCGATCGTGTAGGGCATGCCCGACTCGATCACCGCGCGCTCGGCCAGGTACCGCGCCTTGCCGTAGGCGGTGCGCGAACGCGGGCTCGCGCCGATCGCCGATAGGTACACCAGCCGCGGCTTGATGCCGGCCCGGTGCGCGGCGTCGACGACCAATTGGGTCAGACCGTAATCGACGGCCATGTAATCGGTCTGTTCCTTTTGCACGCCCGGCTGCCGCATGCGCTGGCGCGTCGTGCCCAGGAGAATGAAAATCACGCTCGGCCGCCGCTTGGCGAACATCGAGCCCATTTCGGCCGCGCTCCAGGGCGTGGCGTCGACCTCGGCGCCCAACGCGCCGAAGGCCTCGCGCCAGTGCGTCAATCGCGCGGAATCGGGGCGCACGTGCGCCACGGTCGGGAGATCCAGTTCGCGCAGCCGGCGCACCACCGCCTGCCCGACATACCCGGTCGCTCCGGCGACGAAAACTTTGGTCGTTTGATTTTCCTTCATGATCGCACTCCCTGGTGACGCCTCAGTATAATCATCCTACGATGATGTTCAAAGGATGACGACAATGGTCAGGAAGGGTATTTGTTGATCCCGGATGCCCGCCTGCGCGGGCATGACGGAACACAAGTCATTTCGACCGGAGCGATAGCGAAGTGGCCAAGTCCGCCAAAGCTTTACGAGACGGCGGAAGAAATCCCTTTTTCATCACTCATGACGCTTCCTCCCCGCCTCTTTTTTTCTTGGTTCGGCGTGCTACACTCGGCCCGCATTCAATAAGGGCAAACGACGGAGGCGCGATGAGCGGCAGGGTGAAATTTCATGCGGCGTACAACCGGTGGCTCAACGACGTGCGCGAGATCGCCGGCTATTTGTGGCAGCGCGGCTGGGCCGAGGCCAACGGCGGCAACTTCTCGGCCGACGTCAGCGAGATGATCGACAAGCGCAACGGCATCGACGACCTGCCCCTGCGCCGTTTGCCGCGCGCCTATCCCGCGCTGGCCGGCAACTATTATTTCGTCACCGGTACGGGCAAGCGCTTCCGCGATCTGGCGGTCGATCCGCCGGGCAACGCGGCGATCGTACACCTCAACGAGGCGGGCGACGGTTACCGGCTCGTGTGGGGCGGCAACGACAACCCCGATTTCCGCCCGACCAGCGAACTGGTTTCGCACCTGCTGATGCAGAGGTGCTGCACCGGCGCGCCGCCGCGGAACGCGTCGTGCTGCACACGCATCCGCAAGAGCTGATCGCCCTGACGCATCTGCCGCAATACCTCGACCAGACCGCGCTCAACCGCGCCTTGTGGGCGATGCTGCCCGAGGTGGTGATTCTCATTCCGCACGGCATCGGCTTGATTCCCTACCTGCGCACCGGCACACAGGAGCTGGCGACGGCCACCGCGACGGCGCTGGAAAACGGTCACCGCGTCACGCTGTGGGAAAAGCACGGCTGCCTGGCCGCCGGCCGCGACATCGTCGAGGCCTTCGACCTGATCGACACGGCCAATAAGGCGGCGCAGATCCTGCTCACCTGCCTGCAGACCGGGCGGGCGCCGCAGGGATTGAGCCGCGAACAGATCGAGGAGTTGATCGTCGCCTTCCATTTGCCGACCAAATGGTAAAAACGGCTTGTTTTCGTCCGCTGGAAACTGCTACCTTTTCTTTCGGATTACCGGATTGAAACGGCAAGACATTCCTGCACGGGACGGAAAGGGGTTTCCCCTGGACGAGGAGGTGGGCCATTAAACAGTTCGCCGTGGCTTTGAACATGAAGGCGCGTAAGGTGCGGCAGAGCACGCTGCGCATGGTCTCGCAACACGTGGACATCGAGGACCTGTACATCACGCAGACGATTGAACAGTCCGATGCCAGCCTCGACGAGATTATCAAAAAGCGCTACCCGCTGGTGTTGTGCGGCGGCGGCGATGGCACGGTCATGCGCATCATCGAGCAGATGCGTCTGAAGGTGAACCGGCTCAACGAGGCCGGCGGCGACTACACCGTGCCGCGCTTCGGCATCTTAAAACTGGGCACGGGCAACGGTTGGGCCTGGCAGTTGGGCGTGCCGCCGAAGGTCGAACCGATCTGGCGGTTGCGCCAGTTGCGCGACGAGGACATGCGCTTTGCCAAATTCAACATGATGGAAGCCGAGGAGCGCATGTTCCACTTCGGCGGCATGGGCGTGGACGCGCTGGTGCTCAACGACTACATCAACCTGAAAAATAAGTTCACCAAGGGTTTCCTGTGGAAGATGAGCAACAGCCTGATCGGCTATTTGTGGGCGATCGCTTTTTCCTCGGTGCCCACCGTGTTGTTCAAGAAATTCCACATCGACATGAAGGTGACCAACCTGTCATCCGAGCCGGTGTACCGCATTTCGCATTCGGAAGGCGTTCGGGAACTGCCGGCGAAACCGGGCGACGTGATTTACGAAGGCAGCAGCTTGATCGCCGGTTTCGGCACGACGGAAAACTACGGCTACGGCCTGAAGGTCTATCCGTTCTCGATGGCCAAACCGGGCTATTTCAATTTCCGCGTCGCCGACGTGACCGCCACCACCGTGCTGTCGCACATTAAAACCGTATGGAACGGCACCTGGGAAGAGCCGGGCTTGAACGATTTTCTCGTTAAGCACATTCTAATCGAAACCCAGAGCGATGCGCCGTTCCAGCTCGGCGGCGATCCAGAAGGTTATCGCCGGCAGGTGGAAGTAAAGCTCTCCGACTTCATGCCCGAAATGCTCGACCTGAACGCCTCACTGGCCGCGATGAACGAACGGGAGGGCGGGGCGTCATAAACGAAAGGACACGGCCGCATGACCGATGCGACGTTTCGCCAGCTCGACAACGGCGAGCAGCGCGGGCCCGGCCCGCGCATCATTTTAATCGGCGGATTTCAAGCCGACGAAGTGATGCTGCTCAAAGAGTTCGTCGATCGAACCTTCCCCGAAAGAATCCGGTTACGCCTGTGTACGGCACAGATGCTGGATAAAACCCTCGGCGACGCGCTGAGCCAACCGGTCGACGACAATCCGGCGCCGCCCGACAAACTGCCGCGTTTTCTGTTGTTGTCCGGCATGTCCAACCGGGAAATCCATGCGCTGATCAACCGCTTCGGCTCGACCGGCCTGCCGCGACCGCTGTTCGCCGCCACGACGTCGGCGAACCTCCATTTCCTTTTGCGGCAACTGCTGCTCGAACTGTTGCAGGAACACAAGGCGATGATGGCCCGCCGGCAGGCGCAGGGGGCGCTGAATCCCGATGAACGATAGAGAGTCGATCGATCAGGCGGCCGATTTGACGTACAGGGTCAGGCGCTGACCCGGCTTGAGCCGCTCGGATCTCAGGCCGTTCCACCGCTTGATATCCTTGACGTGTACGCCATGGCGTCGCGCGATGGACCACAGGTTGTCGCCCGAACGCACCGTGTAACGCACCCGCTTCGTATACGCCTGTTTCTTCACCTTGACCGGCGCGGGCTTGACCGTTGCCGGCTTGGTCGGCGCGGTGACGGCTCCGGTTACATTGGCCGGTTTCACCGCCAGGGACATATGTTCTTCCGGCACGTTCTTGGCGCGCGGTTCGTCTTCGTTCCTGGCCACCATAACCGCATCGGGCGGAACATGGCGCGGCGGCACAACCACCGGAGCCGGCGTGGGCCGCACGCCGCCGCGACGGGGAATGCGATAACTCTTGCCGGCGCGGATGAGGTTGCTGCGCAGGCCGTTGGCGCTTTTGATCGCCGCGACCGACGTGCCGTAGCGGCGCGCCAGATGACCCAGCGTCTGCCCGCGTTTCACCTTGTGATACACGTAGTACGTCGGCGGTTTGATCTTGTTCATCGCCAGCAACGCCCCGTAGGCGCGCCGGCCCATTTCCTGCGCTTTGGGATTGTAAAAACGCACGTGGAAATGCGTGTGATGTCCCCGGGCATGGCAGATGATCCGGCGCTTGTTGCCGTTGGGATACTGAAACACGGAATCGAGAAACGCTTCGTCTTCGCCGTGGGCGCGCGCGTAGTTGTACAACAGAATCTGAATATTGCGGTCGACCAGAATCAACTCGACGTCGGTTCTGGCCAACAACGTCCGCACCAGCGCCCAGTTGCGCGCCAGATCGAGGTTGCCGGAGTTGCCTGGCGTAAACCATGTCGCGGCGTCGGTGTAATAGAAGCCCAGGTCGATGTCGCGCCCGGCTTGATGGCTGACGTGCCGGTTGAGCGGACCTCCATCCGGATCGCTGATGTCGCCGACGATCAACGGCGGCGAATCGGGGTATTGGCGGTTGACCTCGGCGATCGCAAAGGTGACGAAATCGACCGTTTCCTGGGTGCCCCAGGTTTCGCGCGGATTGTTGATTTTCCACAACGGACTTTCCGGCATCGGCACCGAGTTGAACAAGGAGCCGCCGTTGGTGCGGCCCATCGAGATGCTGCCCAACGAAGCCGGGGCTTCCTTTAACATTCTCTTAATATCGTCGTCGGTCAGATCGGCGAAGGGGATCTCGCCCGGCTTGCCTTCGGCCAGCAAGGGCGTTTCGATTTGCACGTCTTCCTGCAACGAGTCGTCCAACTCGTCCTCAACCACCTCTTCGTCTTCGGCGGGCGGCAGGTCGGCCATTTCGTCGGGAGTCAGTTCTGCTTCCTGGAGATCGTCATTCTCGTCGGTCGGCGCTGCGACCGGCGGCGGAGTCGTTTCATTGGCGGGAGGCGTGGTCTCGGTTGTGCGAAGGGGGATCAGACTGCAAGCGCTGATCAACGTGAGCAGAATAATCAACAGGAATATACGCTTCATCTACCCTCACTTTCGCCTTTCTGTGAGTTGGTATTTCCAAAGGATTTTATTTAATCAAGCCGCCTGATGCAAGAATAATTTCGCATCACGACAAAATCTGTAGATTTTGCAGTTATTTATTTCTCCTTAGTTGCGCACCTCTCTGCATAAAACCGGCCGATTATCGCCAAAAATATAGGATTAACCAATCCAATCGACCGCGTTTCACGAAAAAAGTTCCCGAAAAGCGCATGACTTTTTTTATTTGTTCCCGAGAATCGGGGCGGTAGCAATGGGTGGGACAGTCCTTGCACTTGGGCTTGGGATCGTAGGGACATTTCTCCAGCCGGCCGAGGCTGTATTGCAGCAAATCGTCGCACTCCGGGCACAGCATCCCTTTTCCCGGATGATGATGGGCGCGGCAGTACACCTCGATGAACCGCCGCAGCACCCGTTCTTCCCGCGCCTTTTTTTTCCCGATGTCACCCATGGGAATTACTCGTCCCAGTTGAGCAACCGCCGCGCGCCGGATAAGCCGCGAATGTCGGTAACGTCCTGCATCATCTCCAGCGTGCCGCGATAGGCGCCTTGCTCGTCGCGCACGGCGAAGTACCGAATGTGCAGAAATTTCCCGCCCAGTTCCAGCCAGAACTCGGCCGTATCCTTTCTGCCTTCACGGAAGGCCGTCAGGATGCGCTCGACCACCTGCACGCTGTCGGGCGGATGACAATGTTGCACCTTACGGCCGATTACGCCCGGGCTGCGCGGAAAAATACGATGGGGTGAGTCGGTATAAAACCTTACGCGGTCGTCCTCGTCGACGAAGGAGATGTCCACCGGCAAATGGGTCAGCAACAGTCGCAGTTGCTCCGGCGTCAGATTTCCGGTCGCCAGCGCCACCGTCGCGCCCGCCCCTTCGCCGGGCGCGGCGGCCTCGGTCGCCTCCCCCGTAGGCCAGGACGCGGCGGGCGTGACGTAGGCGAAACCGATTTGCGCGTCGCCGCGCGCGATCTCGATCCACTCCGCCTCCTCCAGCGTCGCCAGCGCCAGCGGGAAGAGAATGCGGTCCTCTTTAAAAACCATTTCCACCACATCGCGACACAAGCCGGGCGCCAGGTCGCGCACCGCACCGGCGTCCTTGGCGTCCACCGCCGCCCGCAACCGCTTGAGCTGGGCGCGAATCTGGTCGTGCACTCCCCACATCACCTGCGGCGGACCGGTGACGCCGTGCTTCTCCAGGTAGGGAAACAGTTGATTCTCTTTACGCAGGTAATGAATGTCGAGCGGACGCAAATCCTCCACGGCCGCGTTCAGCTCCGGCCAATCGAGAACCGGCGCTTTGGCCAGTTGGTCCAAGCGCGCCGCGCGCGCTTCGATCGCCCGGTTTTCCAACAGATAGGTGTGCACCGGATGTCCACCGGGCAGTGCAGCGGTCGACTCATCGGCCAGGCCGTCGCGCACCATGTCCACGTGCAGCGAACACATCCGCTGCACCTCTTTGACCGGCAATCCGCCGCGAATGAGCTCCTCTTCCATCTCGGCCAGTTCGCCCGGGGTGATTTCGGCGATCACCGCGTCAAAGCGCGCCTTGAGCGCGGTAAAATCGCCTTCGTCGTGCAGCGCGGCGATGATCTCGCGCAACGCGGCGATCCGCTCGGTGCGGGTCATGGCGGTTTGCGTCAGATCGACCGTCACCGGCAGATTGCGTCGCCGCATCTCCGCCGCCAGATCCTCCAGCAATTGCGCCGGCGGAATTTCGGCGATTTCGGCCATCGAGGCGATCGTCGCCGCGCGGCCGATCGACCGCCGCATGGCCTCGCTGCGCAAAATGGAAAACTTATCGCGGTAGGCGGCCAGGTAATCCACCAGCGCCGGGTAGGCGGCCAAAATTTCGTTGATCTTGCTCTTCGCCGATATCTTCATGAGCAGCTCCCTTAAGCCCGAATCATCGTGAGCAGCATTTTACCGGCTTGCTCAGCCCGCAACGCGTGCGGCACTTCGGCGGGCAGCAGGACAACCTCCCCCGCCGTCGCCGTCACCGTGGCGCCGCCGACGGTCAATTCCAAGCTGCCGTCCAACACCTGCACCAGCGCATCGAAGGGCGCGGTGTGTTCGCTCAGCGACTGCCCGGCGTCGAAAGCGAACAACGTGACCGTGCCCTTGTCCTTGTTGATCAACGTACGGCTGACGATGGCGTCGGTTTGATAATCGATCAGCGCGGCCAGCGTCACGACGCGACCGGCAGCCAAGCCCGACGAACTGCTTTTAATCATTGTTTTCTCTCCTTCCATACTTTTCCTTGCGGTTCATAGTTGATCGATGGTCGTTTCTTCCAACAGCGCGAGAAAGCCTCGTTGCACGGGCAACCATTTTTTATGCAGGCGACAACCGCCGTCGCATTTGCGCCCCAAAAAACAATGACGATAATCGTCCAGGTTCACGAACGGCGTCACGACCTCGGCCAGCGTGATTTCCTTCGCCGACCGGGTCAGCGTAAAACCGCCGTGGGTGCCGCGCGCCGAGGCGATCAGCCCGACCTGCACGAGCCGATGCAGTATCTTCGATAAAAAATTCTGCGGGATGTCCATTTCGTGGGCGATCGTCTTGGACAACACCGGCGATTTCTTCCCTTCGCGGGCGATGAAGCCCATGGCGCGCACGGCATAATTGGCGGTTTGGGTCAGCATGGCGGTTCCTTATTTTTCTCTCGCCACCAGAATAATAGACTTCTTCATCCATTTGTCAAGAGTTGTGAAAAAATTCCCCGCCTCTAGCATGGACGCCCTTTGCGGTATGATTACCTTGTTCATGAATGCGGTTCGCCGCGACCAATCAAGCAAAGGATCCGGCCATGATCGCCCGGTCAGTCGTTATGTTGCTCGCCCTCGCGATGTTGCCGGCTACCGCTTGCCTGGACAGCGGCCACGCCGCCAAACAAGAGGATCGAACCATGCCGCATACCGATACCGCCGTCGCGCTGCCTCCGCCGCTGGAGTTGTCCCTGTCCTTGTCGCAGGCCCTCACCCAACGCCGCTCGGTGCGGGCTTATGCCAAGCGGCCGCTCTCTGGGCAGGAACTGGCTACGTTGCTGTGGAGCGTCCAGGGCGTTACCCACGAGGGATCCTGCCGCACCGCACCCTCGGCCGGCGCGCTGTATCCGCTGGAAGTGTTCGTCGCCACGACCGACGGACTGTTCCGCTACCTGCCCGACGGCCACCGCTGGCGGCGCGAAAACAAGAACGACCTGCGCGCCGCGCTCGCCGACGCCGCCTGGGGCCAAGGCGCGGTGGCGACCGCCCCGGCCGTCTTCGCCGTCACCGGCGTGGTCGCGCGCACGGCGGGCAAGTACGGCACGCGCGCGGAACGCTACGTCTTGCTGGAAATGGGACATGCCGCGCAGAATCTCCACCTGGCCGCGGTCGCCCTCGGGTTGGTCAGCGTGCCGGTCGGCGCGTTCAACGACGAGAGGGTGTTGAAAATCCTCGGCCTCGACGACGAATATCTGGCCGGGTATCTGATCCCCGTGGGCGCACGGTAGTATTTCCGCCCGGCAATATCACCGCCCCGACCAAAGACTACTTCGCGCATCGGTTCGGGCAACAGCCGCGTGCGGTAAAATACAGGGATTATTTCCGGCGGTCATTCCGCATTCGAAATTCCACATTCCGCCTTTGTCAGCACCCGCATCCGTCGTCATCGTCGTCATCGTCATCGTCGCCTGCGTCGTCATCCACGGCATCGTCATCCGCCACATCGTCGTCGTTGTCGTCATCGGTTGCATCGTCATCAGCAGCGTCGTCGTCGGTCGTGTCGTCATCGGGCGTGTCGTCATCGGGCGTTTCAGGGATGATGCCCGCCTGCTCGCCGAGGGTAGCGATAACCATCCGTGTGACGTTGGCGCATTGCTCCAGATCGAGCTTGTCGAAATTGTCCTCGGGCGTGTGCATGAAGCCGGTGAGCGAAAACAGGCTGCCGACGATCAACGCCCGGTAGCCGTATTCCCAGAAGGACGCATGGTTCGACGAATCCAGCGACGGCGCCGGCACGCCGATGATGCCCGAGCCGCAGGGATACTCGCGCACGATCTCGTTCATGCGGTTCATCAGCGGCCAGCTCAGCCAGTCGGAATTGGCGAACGCCGCGTTGAGCGGCGCGGTGCGCCATCCGGGCAGGTCGAGGTTGATCAGCAGTCGGATGTCGTCGCCGCGTAGCCGAGCCCGCAACGCATGACGGGCGCTGCCGACCAGGCCGCCCTCTTCGGCGTCAAAGAGGATGAACCGGATCGTATCGCGGAAGCGGTAGGCACGTAGCGCGTTGAGCGTCTGCAGCACGACGATCGCCCCCGAGGCGTTGTCCACCGCGCCCTGCGTGTTGTGTACCGCATCGTAATGCCCGCCGACGACCCAGATCGTTTCCGGATTCTCTTCCCCGGTGATTTCGGCGATGACATTGGCGCACGTTTCACCGGCCCAAGGGAACGGCTCCGGCACGGCCTCGATGCCCATCGCCTCGATGCGCTCGACCAGGAACTCGGTCGCCAGATCGTGCGTCTCGCAGCCGACGGCGCGGTTGACGATCGTCTCCTCGCCGAACGGCTCCAGGCCGACCAGCACGCGGGCGTCGTGCTCCAGCTCGGCGTCGCTCACCCGGGCGAAGGCGGCGAGGATCGTCTCTTCGACCGTCTGCGCCGCCGCGGACGAAAACCAAACAAGCGATACACAAAATAGAACAAAAACATTGGAGAATCGCTTCATCTTCCCTCCCCAAACTGGATGAACAATACTCCAATGGAGTTATTCACACAAATTAAATCTCTTATCGATTGCCGACATTCAACCATCGAAAAGTGAGGAATACTTGCATAAACCGGCAACAAATCGTTCATTATCAAACAAATTTTAAACAATGGTTTTTCGTCGCATATCTGATCGATGAAGGTATAAATACTTTCTATTAAATGGCATTAATTATATCTATTAATATTGACATGTAAAATTGGTGATATATAGTCAAGGTTGTTAAGCAAACCACATTTGGGGAGGGAAACATGTTGGAAATGGAACACAAGAAAGCGAAGTCGAGAGTACTGGCGCTGGAATTGTACGATCACTGGGTTCGCGAGCGTCAGGAACGGCCAAAGATCGAATTTCCGGATCCTAAAGACGGAATAAAGAAAATCGGCTTGAAAAACTATGTAAATCATTATATCGAGCCGCGCCGGAAGCATCTTGCCGAGTTGAAAAAAGTGGCTCCGAGCATGACCATGGCCGACAAAACCGCCCTGCTGGTCATGCAGGAATTTCCCGCGCTGGAGATCTCGTCGCTCTTACACAAATTAGCCAGACAATTGGCCGCCGACCCGAAGGCTCCCTACTTCAGCAAAGTCAACCAGGATGACAATTGCGGCTGCGGCTGCGGCTGCGGCTGCTCGGGCATTCCGTGGGAGACCTACGTCGATAAAATACAGGGCCATAAGATGATCAAACCTTTTTCGATCGATCCGTTCAATGAAGTCGGCATTCCGGCTCGGGAACGCGACGCCTTGTTGATCAAGGATTTCCTGGAAAGCTACGAGACTCTCTCGAACGACGTTGCGTGCAAAGTTAACCAGCGGTACTTCCACATGGGGCGTGACTTTAGCTGAACGATTCGCTTGCCTCACCAGCTCGGGATATAGCAATGCCCGGAAGCCGCTTTTCGCTCCTATAGGATTGGACTATCCCGATTCTCACGTTGGACAAAGACATGACCAAAACCCGCATTATTCGACTTGCCGAGCCGAGCCAATACGTAGCCGTATACAACGATGCGACGATGACTTTGTCCTTTCGTTCGCCGGAAAAGCCGGATGACTCGTTTACGCTCGCCGGTCCGGCCCACCGGGAAAATGCATCGCCCGACCAACCACCCGTCGGCTTGAGCCGCCTGTCGCTGGTTGTCAGCAACGCCTGTAATATGACTTGCGCTTATTGCTATGCCAACCTTGGCGCCTACTACTCGCCTGGTCGCCTAATGCCCGCAGACATTGCACTGAAATCGATCAATTATTTACTCCGACATTACACGGGCATCGGTCACCTCAATTTTTTCGGCGGCGAGCCGACGCTCAACGAAAAGATCATCGGCATGGTGTGCGAGTATTGCCGCTTTCTGAAACAAAAAGGGAGAATCGCCCGGACGCCGGGATTCGGGCTGACAACCAATGGTCTGCATCTGAGCGACTCTCTGCTTTCACTTCTTTCGGAATATCGATTCAGCGTCAGCGTCAGTCTCGACGGGCCGCCGGAAATCCACGATCGTCTGCGCACCAAGCCGGACGGTGCGGCAACGTTCGCCCTCATCGACCACAACGTCGAACGGCTGCGGGAATTGGGATTCGACGTCGAATTCGAGTGCACCTACACGATGGAACATTATCATCAAAATATCTATATCGATACGCTAATGGACTTCTTTTACGATCGTTACCGGTGCAAAACCCTGCACTGCCCGATGGTCGTCGTTCCCCCGGGCGATCCCCGAAGCGTGCCGCTGGAGCTGCGCGAGGCCCTTTACGCCGAGGCGATCCGTGCGTCGGTGCGCAACCTGACGGCCGGTACGCCCAAGGCGATCTCCCCGGTCAAGCGTTGGCTGAATGCGATGACCGCGGGTCGGCCAATTCGACATTATTGCCCGGCGGGCGATTCCACCCTGGCCGTCAACGCCGACGGTCGGATCTACTCTTGTTTCATGTTGATGAACGATCCGGCAATTAGTATGGGTCGTATCGACGATGATGCTCCGCCCCAGTTGCCAGCGAAACTGAATGACTATTTGCAGCTGGCCGACAAATGGCGCCATGCACAATGCAATGATTGTTGGATTCAATCGCTTTGCTACGGATGCCTCGGAGAAGATTCCAGTCGCTGTGGCAAAAGCGACTATCGCTCTTCAATCACCGGGACGTCCGCCTGGTGCGATTATCGACGATCCTTGGTGGAAACCTTCTTGCGCACTCTGGCCGAAGAATACTTCGCCCTCGGTCGCTCGTCGGCGCCGTACCTATACGAACACGTCGATTAACCCTCCCCTACTGCACGAGCCCCGGCAAAAACAGCGAGAGCGCCGGCCAGTAGGTGATGATCAGCACGACGGCCAGCAGCAGCACGAGGAACGGCAGTGCGGCCCAGTAGAGTTTGACCACCGGCTGATCGAAGCGGTAGCTGGCGATGAACAGGTTCATGCCGATCGGTGGGGTCGAGTAGCCGATCTGCATGTTGGCCAAAAAGATGATGCCCAGGTGCACCGGATCGATGCCATAGTTGGCCGCCACCGGCAGCACCAGCGGGACGACCAGCACGATCGCCGAAAAGATATCCAGGATGCAGCCCAGGATCAACAGAAAGACGTTGAGCAGAATCAAGAAGGTCAGCTTGCTGGAGATGTGCGCGCTGATGAAGGTGAACAGTTTCATCGGCACTTCCTGATCGATCAGGTAACTGGTCGACGCCATGCTCACGCCCAGGATGATCAGGATGCCGCCGACCAGCGTCATCGACTTGACCATCACCGCGGGCAGTTGGCGCAGCGGCACCTCGCGGTAGACGAACACTTCGACGATCAGCACGTACAGCGCGGTCACCGCGGCCGCTTCGGACACGGCGAAAAAGCCCGAGTAGATGCCGCCCAGCACGATCACCGGCAGCGGCACTTCCCAGATGCCGCCGCGCAATGCCCGCCCCAGCGCGGCCCAATTGAATTTCTGTGTGGGCACCTGCGCGCGGTGCGCCACGATCATGCTGTAGCCCCCCAGCAGCACCACCATCAACATGCCGGGCAGAATGCCGGCGGCAAAGAGACCGTCGATCGACGTTTGCGCGATGATGCCGTAGAGGATCAGCGGGATCGCCGGCGGAAACAGCAAGCCCAGGCTGCCGGAGGTGGTGATCGTGCCGAGGCTGAATTTCTCCGGATACTTTTCCTGAATCAGCGCCGGATACAGCAGCGCGCCCATGGCGATGATCGTCACGCCCGACGCGCCGGTGAAAGCCGTGAACAGCGCGCACACGGCCAGCGTGACCACGGCCAGCCCGCCGGGCATCCAGCCGAGCGCGGCGCGGGTGATGTCGACCAGCCGCTGCGGCGTTTTCGATTCGCCCATCAGGTAGCCGGCGAAGGTGAACAGCGGAATCGACAACAGCACCGGCGTGTCGACGATGCGGTTGATTTCGATCATCACCGCCGACAGGTCCATGCCGCCGCGATGGAAACCGCTCAGCGCGCTGGCGGCGATCACCGCGAACAGCGGCGCGCCCAGCAAGGCGAACAACAACAGGAACGCGGCGATAATCATGAGGCCGCCTCCTGCGGTTCGTCCTTGCCCGTCAGCGCTTCGTGAATGTGCAAACCGGCAAAGATAAGGTAGCGCAACGCGATCGTGCCGAAGGCGACCGGCAGAATCAACTCGGCGATCCAGGTCGGCACCTTGGCGAAGGCCATCGCGCCGCCGGCCATTTCGTCGGCGATGAAGTTCACCGCCGCGTGGGTCAGCAATCCGGCGACCAGGGCGGTGAACAGATCGACCGCGACTTTCACCCCGGCTTTGACGCGCTTTTTGAGAAAGTAGGAAACGACGTCGATCGTGATGTGGTTGTAATCGCGCGAGGCGACCATCGCGCCCAGCAGTCCGACCCACAGCACGCCGTAGCGCAGGAACGGATCGATCCAGATGAACTTGCCGACCAGACCTTGTGCCCATTCGATGCGCAGGCCGGCGAGGTTGCGCAACACGATCTGCCAGACGGCCAGCAGAATCATCACCGACAACAACGCTACCAGGCTGCCGTTTTCCAAGCCGTGCAGCACGCGCCGGACGATATGGGGCCGCTTCGTTTCGCTCATGGCGCGCTTAACGCCCCCGGCGCATCGGCTCGACGATGCCGCGAATGCGCTGCACCAGCGCGGGGTCGAAATTGCCCTTGGCGATCAGCTTCTGGATCGACCGGTCGGCGATGTCGACCATCTTGGGCCAGTTGGCCTGATTGAACGGAACGATCTGCACGCCCTGCTTTTTCAGCGTGGCCATCGCCTGCTCGTTGGCGCGACGCGTATCCTGGTCCATGGTGCGGAAACGCTTGGTCAGCGCCTCGCGCACGATCGCCTGGTCTCCGGCCGACAGTTGCTTCCAGGCGCGATCGGAGAAGGCGAAGGTGCTGTACGTGTAAATCAACGGCACCTGCATCAGGTATTTGACCTTGGTGAACCACTGCAGCGCGACCGTGCCGACCGGCGAGTTGGCCACCGTGTCGATCAAGCCGGTGTTCAGGCCGGTGAGCACGTCGGTCAGCGGCAGCGGCACGGGCGGCACGCCGGCTTCCTCGAAAACCACGCGGCTGACCGGGTCGCCCTCGGGCACCCACATCTTGCATGCGCGCAACTGTTCGACCGAAGCGACCGGCCGGTTGCTCAGCAGGTACGCGAAACCGATTTCGTTGATCCCCATCGAAATGAAACCCTGCTCGGCGAGCTTGGCGGTCAGCAGCGGTTCGATCTGCGCGCGCACCGCGTCGGCTTCCTGATAATTGCGGATCATCAGCGGCAGGCTCATCACCTGGTAGTCTTTGTAGATCTGCGAGATGCCGCCGGCGGTGAACGACGAGCCGTGCAACTGCCCGGTGCGGAACTTGCGCAGAATGACCGCGTCGTTGCCCATCACGCCGCCCGGGTAGATTTTAAAGCTGACGCGACCGGCCGTCTTCTGTTCGATTTCCTTGCCGGCGTCGCGCAACGCCACCACGAACGAGGTGCCGTCGGGCGCGATCGTCGCCAGCTTCAAGGTCGTTGGGCCGCCCGCGAAAACGCTCGCGGCCAACAATGCGCCGCTCAGCGCCAGAACCGCCAACACACCGATTAAAATTCGTTTCATCAACGATGCTCTCCTTTAGAAATAATCGTCCGCTTCCGCCAACATCTGCTCGGCCTGGCGCTTGGCCAGGGTGTTGATCAAGGTCAGCTCCGGCTCGATATCGGCCGGGGTGTCCAAGACCTGCTGCAACAAGCGATCGTGCAACGGACGATCGAACACCAGCCGCGCGTAACTGCCCGCGTACATCACGTACGCCGACAGCAGCTTGCCCCGGGAAATTTCCAGCGCCCGCTCGAAGTGCTCCCGGGCCAACTCGGGTTTGCCGCCCATCTGCTCGGGCAGCAGCGAATACAACGTGCCCAACGCCAGGTGCGGCGCGCCATAATAATAGGTTTCATCCAATTCCAACAGCCGTTTGGCCAACAGCTCGACCTTCGAGATATCCGCGATGTTGTCCCAGTCGTCGCGGTGCGTCCGGATGAAATTGGCCCAGGTCGTGATCACCAGAAACAGGAATTGCTCATCGCCGGCGGCGAAGGATTCCGGCGTCTTGCTGAATTGTTCGAACGGCGCGTTCCAGTTGTCGGCGAACGTCTCGTTGACCAGCGAAGTGGCCCGGATCGCGTAGGCGAACGACTTTTCGCTCATCAGCCGGGCGCGGGCCGGATCGTCGTCCATCACGAACGCCGACAGGTAGGCGCTGTACAACTGCGCCGCCGCCGCCAGCACGTCCGGATCGTCGGGGGAATTTTCCACCAGGCCGTCGATCATCAGCAGGTAGGCCGGCGCGCCGTCGCGCACCAGTTCGGGGTCGGACTGCTTCATCACCGAGCTGACCATGTTTTCCATCAGCGGACGCGTCGCGCGCTTGACCATCACGCCGCAACCCGACGACAGCAGCAGCAACACCGCCAACGCCGGCAACGCGAAGATGGACGCACGTTTGCTCATCGCTCTCGTTTTCCTTCCGCCGGGAAAATCACCCCGAAAATATCCACCGATCCGTTCAACGCACACCGACATTAATAAGATTTCGCTGTTTTCGCAAGGAACTTTCCTTATAATGCCCCGCAAACGGGAGAGACGCAATCATGGAGCGCCCAGAGTTCCAGGCGATGGATACGGCGGTCGTCGGCGGCGGCGTGGTCGGCCTGTCTTGCGCCCATGAGCTGGCCACGGCCGGCTACCGGGTGGTGCTGCTGGAAAAACGGGGTCGCCTCGGCGAAGGACAATCCACGCGCAACAGCCAGGTGGTGCACCGGGGCATCTATTACGAGCCGGGTTCGCACAAGGCGCGCCTGTGCGTCGCCGGTTGGGAAATCATGACCGAACTCCTGCCCGCCTGGGGCGTCGCCCATCGCTTTGGCGGCAAGTTGATCGTCGCGGTGAACGATGAGCAACTGCCCATCCTTGAAACGCTTCTCCAAAAAGGTCGCGCCAACGGCGCGGACGACCTGACGTTGGTCGACGCGGCCGTCGCCAACAAACGCGAGCCGCACATCGCGCTCAAAGCCGCGCTGCTTTCGCCGCGCACGGGCGTTTTCGACGCCGCCGAGTATTTGCATCAGCTCGCCGGACGCGCGCAGGCCGCCGGGGCGCTGTTGCTGGCCGACGCGCGGGTCGTCGCCGTCGACCGCGACGGGCCGGCGCTGACCGTGCACACGCAAGCCAAAGGCGCGGTGCTGGCGCGCACGGTCGTCAACGCGGCCGGGTTGTACAGCGACGAAATCGCGCGCCTGTGCGGCGACGGGCGACACACGATTCACCCCTGTCGCGGCGAGTACGCGACGGTCATTCCGGCTCGGGCGGGGCTGATCGAAGCGCTGGTCTACCCGGCGCCGGCCGCGGTGGGTCTGGGCGTGCACCTGACCAAGACCGTGCACGGCGAACTGTGGGTCGGGCCGACCGCGCGCTTCATCGACGACAAGGAAAACTACGAAGGGGAGCGGCAACAACCGCATGAGCTTTTCGCCGCCGCGCAACAATTGTGCCCGGCGTTGCGTGCGAGCGACCTGCGCCTGGGTCACACCGGCATCCGCGCCAAACGTTACGGGCCCGGCGAAGTGGAGGCCGATTTTTTCATCGAGCGGCAGGAAGACGATCCGCGCCTTGTGCACCTGGTGGGCATCGAATCGCCCGGCCTGACCGCTTCGCCCGCCATCGGCCGACTGGTGCGCCAACTTATCGCCGAAGTTCTCGGCCCGCCGACGTCCGCTTAAAGAAAAAGGCGGGAGCAACCGCTCCCGCCGGTAATCGCCAATTCAGTTTGTCGCCGATTTACTTTTTGGGCGCCGGGGGAACCACGGCGTCTTTGAAGTTCTTCGACAGGCGAGCTTTGACCACGGTCTTCGCGGCGATCTTGATCGTTTCGCCGGTTGCCGGGTTGCGGCCCACGCGGGCCTTGCGCTTATTCTTCACCAGCTTGCCGATGCCGGGCAGCGTGAACGCGCCGATTTTCTTGGTTTCTTTGGCGGCCAAGTCGGCCAGTTCGTCGAACAGTGCGTTGACGGATTTCTTGGGCAATTCAAACTTTTCGGCGAAATGAGTCACGATCTGAGCTTTGGTCATGGGTTTCTTGTCGGCCATAGCAACATCTCCTCTTATGGCTTACGTTATGGGAAGACTGTTGTCTTCAGAAAAAACCTTCCATTACCGGGGCGAAAAACTACCCTTATAGAAATTGTTTTAATCGCTTCCGATGTCAAGTCCTTTTTCGCTTAAGCAAAAAGAAAAAAACGCTTTTTTCTCCCAAAAGCCCCTTTTTAAGCGGTTTCTGCGCGTCGGCGATTTTTCTCCGACCGCATAGCCCCTTTTAAAATTGGCGTTTGCGCGCCCGGCGTCTCGCAAAACCCTGCCTGACAATGCTTTTGGCCTCCGCGTAATAGTAGAATTTTAACTTTGCCTTGGTGGACCGCATAACTTCTTTCCACTAGAATTGCTAACGGAAACGCTAAATATTCCGATAAAAGAATCATCTTTGAAATCAACCGCCGAGAAGAAATCATGAAAAACCGACTCGTTTCGATCTTGTTTCTCGTGTTCATCGCCATGATCGTTCTCATCGTCGTTTCCGCCTGCAACGGCACGATCAAATCGGACAAGGAACCCGATGACGACGACGACGAGTGGGACGACCACAACGACGATGACGACGCCACGCCCGACGACGATGACGATGACGACGATGACGACGACGATGACGACGCCACGCCCGACGACGACGATGACGATGATGACGACGACGACGATGACGACGACACCTACGCGCCGCCGGAAGGCTTCCAGGTCGTCTTCTATGACATCGGCCAGGGCGACGCCATGCTGCTGCGCTTTCCGCAGGGCTCAACGATGCTCATCGACGGCGGCCCCAACGAAGCGGGCGACGACGTCATCGTGCCGCACTTCGAGGAACTGCACCTGACGCACCTGGACTACATGGTCGTCACGCATCCTGACGCCGATCATTGCGGCGGATTGGACGACGTGATCGAAGCGGTTGAGGTCGGCGAACTGTGGGAAAACGGCGAAACCAACTCGACGATGACCTACGCGGAATTCGACGAGACGGTCGACGAGGCCGGCATCCAACGGCGTATCGTCGAGCGCGGCGACGAAGAAACCGTCGACGGCTGCGCGGTGCGGGTGCTTAACGCCGACCAGAGTTGGAACGAGCTCAACGACAACAGCATCGTGCTGGCGGTCGATTGCGAAGGCGCCGTCTCGCTGTTCACCGGCGACCTCACCGAACGCAGCCAGGCCGAAATGATCGGCGTGTACGGCGACGATCTGGCCGCCGATCTGGCCAAGGTGCCGCACCACGGCAGCGCCGATCGCGACGAGGATTTCGCCGGCTACGTGTCGCCGTTGTTCGCGGTGATCTCCGTCGGCGCGGACAATCCCTACGGCCATCCGACGGCGGCGGCGATGCAGGATTGGGAAGACGCCGGCGCGGAAATCCTCCGCACCGATCTGCTGGGCACGATCACCGTCGACATCGCGGACGGCGCGCTCGACGCATCCTATTGACGTTCGTTCGTTACCGCCAGGGACCAAAGGCGGCGACGTCGACCGCGGCGGCGTTCGGTCCGCGCCGGCCGGCGAACGTCAGCCGTTCGCCATCGCCCGTGAAGAGCAGTTGTTCGCCGTAGAACGGCACGTGAATCCGCGCGGCGTCGGGCCGCTGCGCGGCCAGGGCGAGAAATTCCCGGCGCGGTTCGTGCGGCGGATCGGTGCTGTGAATGAACGTGGAATGATGCACGGCGACGAAGTGCCCGGCGCGCAGATCGTCGAACACGCGCAAGGCGTCGGCGGGGTCCAGGTGGTTCATGCGCATCGCCCAACGCGGGCGCGCCGGTCCGAGCGGAAGGAGCGCGATGTCCGGCGGTTGCCCGCGGCCGATCTCCGCGAACAGTTCCGCGTCGTAGCCCGTGTCGCCAGCGTAAAAGACCGTCCCCGCCGCGGCCCGAAAAGAAAAGCCGCCGCAGGCGCGATCCCACAGGCCGTCCACCCCCGCGCGTCCGCCCCAGTGTCTTGCGCCGGTGACGGTCACGGTCACGCCGCGATGTTCGTAGCTTTCGCCGACCTTGCGTTCGATGATTTGCGCAAACGGCAGGTCGCGCGGCAGGTGTTTGGCCACCCCGTGCGGTGCGACGATCACGCCGCGTCCGGTCACGAGGCGCAGGCTGGGCAAGTCGAGATGGTCCAAGTGGGCGTGGCTGATCACGACAATGTCGATCGGCGGCAGGTGCGCGGGGTCGACGCCGGGCTCGACCAGCCGCCGCTGCACCGTGCCGATCCGGTCCTTGAGCACCGGGTCGGTGAGGATGAAGGCGTCGCCCAGTTGCACCAGCGCCGTGGCGTGCCCGAGCCAGGTCACCGCCGCCGGTTGCTCGACGCGCAGGACGGTCAGCCGGTCCGGCACTTTACGCGCCGAACGCAACGACAGCACCGCCGCCCGCCAGGCAATCCGCACCATGAAGATCCGTGAAAAAAGCAACAACCCGGACGCCAACGCCGGCCAGAACCACCAATCGACAGCCATCGATATGCTCGGGCAAAAGGTTACGCGCCGAACGACGACTTTAGAAACTGCAACAGCCGGCGGACCAGTTTTTCGTCGCCTTCGTCGTCGAACGGAATTTCGGGCAAATAGGTTTTGGAACGCGCGTGGTAGATGGCGTTGGCGCGGCGCGACAGCACGATGCGCATGGCTTCCTGAAAGGCCAGCGCCATCATGGTTACGTCCAGGTCGTCCCGCAGCGCGGCTTCCTGCACGCCGGTCAGCACCAGGTTCTGATAAAACAAACCGGCGCGGCTTTCGAAACGGTCGTAGGTCGCCTTGGCCAGTTCGGGCGCGCCGAAAGCGTCCAGGTGGTTGTACACGTTCAGGTACGCGCCCAGCGTGCGGACGCGCCGGGCGACCACGCGCAAGAGGTACTCGACGCGCTCCCAGAACGGGCGCTGCATGTTGCCCACTTCGATGTACACCTGGTTGAAATACTGCGCCGCGCGCCCCAGCACCGAGGCGATCAGATCCTGCTTGCCGTCGAAGTACATCGATAACGTATCCGGACTGATTTGCGCCTGCTGCGCCACGTCGGCCATGGTCACCAGCCGCAATCCTTTTTCCGCAAAGGTCTCGGCGGCCGCGAGCAGAATCTTGTCCTGCGCGATTTGCGGAATTTGCATAAACACCGGTTTGGGCAAGACGCCCTCCTTACTGATTCAACCGCAGCCTTCCGGCCTTTAGTCGCTCGGATGTTCGCATCGCTCGATGCGCCGTGCGGTCCGCAGCAGCTGGAGTGATTGTACGAGCGCTACTTTTCTTCCCCGGCCTCCTCGTGCGCGGTCGCCGGCGTTTCGGCGGCGGCGCTCTCTTCGCCGGCGGGCGCCGGCGCGGGAAGTTCGCGTGGATTCTCTTTCAGCGAAGCCAGGAGGATCAACTCCCACAGGTTGTTGTCTTCCAACGGGGCTTCGGTGCGCGAAATGGCCGCCGTGTGGCTCTGCACCAGCAGACTGCCGGCCATCGCACCGCGATAATCCTTCTTGAACCCCTTCTTGGTGACCAGCAATTTCTTGAACA
>ERZ795059.1237-NODE-1237-length-29135-cov-10.302854_pt1 | contig 29135 bp, 19 predicted proteins | sample MGYA00375143_ERZ795059 | MGnify/ENA primary metagenome ERZ795059 (study PRJEB30188, sample SAMN05720168) | activated sludge metagenome | isolation source: Anaerobic digester | place: USA | collected 2015-01-07 ... | reverse complement strand
GAACCTACAGTCTAAAGTCTACCTTCCTACAGTCTAGTTTCCCCCCTCGTTTCGCGTATTTGCCCATACGCATTGGGAAGGAGTAAAAAGCGGGAGCAAGCTCCCGCACTCCAAAATTCTCCTGTTTCCCACGTGTCCTCCGGCTTGTCTTCCGAAGTCACGCGCCACGCGTGACGAAGGAAGAAGCCTTGGCGAAGGAGGATTTCCCGTTCCCCATTTAGCCCACTTCGGGGAAAAGTGACAGCGCCTCCAAGCTTAAATACCGGCCCTGGCTATACAGCACTTCCCGCTGAACCCCCTCGCTTTGAAATCCCTTTTGCACTAAAAATGCGCGCAGGGCCGTTTCAGAATCCAGACAGTGCGCCAGCACTTTCCCTAGCCGCATGCGGGTAAAGCCAAGATCGCAAAGGAACTCAAGGGCTTCCCCGGCCATCGGGCCGGCATAATCCCCCTCCTCAAAAAAAAGCAGCATTATCTCCGCAAAACCCGCTTCCTGATTCACCCCCCGGATCCCGCAGAATCCCCGGATCATGCCCGTCTTGTCTTCAATCGCATGAAATGCGCCCCGCACCGCATCCTTATGACCAAGCATTTCCCGCAACTCCTCCACCGTGGGCACAAGAAGTTCGCGGCGGACATCCAATAACGAAGAATGGGGCATTTGCGGGGTGTAAAGATGCTTCAGAAAGGCGGCATCATCCGGGTCGGCGGCGCGGATGAATGTATGATCCGTACTAATCATAAGATAAAATAACAGCATGCACCGCCCGCTTCACACGGGCAGGCCACGCTGTTTGGCCATGCGCCATTAAATACTGAGTTCGTTCTTTTTCTCGTACCGGAACGTCTGCCAGTCACGCCACAAAGCATTCAGGAAGTTCACAAAGGCGTCCGCACGAGCCACTGTCGATATCGTCTTAATATGCTTCATACATTCCGCTCCGTTATATATCGTTCCCCGTTATTAAAACACACTTTGACCCCGCACTACAAGCGGATTCGCCATCTAGGTATTCGTGGACGTGTTGGAACCCGGATTCACCGGATTCTTGTTCGTCACGATCGGTATCATGATACGGATGGCGTCCTCGATAAACGCCAGCTTCCGCTCAGGAGTTATCGTTTGAGCGCACACAGGCGCTTTGCTTACCCATCGAAGATGTTTCACCGTCCGGTTCCTTCTTTCATAAGACCCTTCATCGCCCGCCGCGATCAGGTGGTGCTTGTCTCATATCCCATCTTCGTCTGAAACGCGTCGATAAACTTCACGATAATGGTCAGCTTGACTTCCGGGGCCACCGACGCGCCGTGCTCCGGGGAGCGGCTTATGGGGCGTAGACGTCTCATCAAAACAGCCTTTCTATTCGGTAGTCCCGCTGTTATTCGCCGGGTATTTGTTTCCTACTATCGGCTCCAACATGGGCAGCAGGAACTGGATCAACACCTCGGAAATAAAGCACAACCGCGCGGCGAAATCGCTTGTCACATCGTCGCACATCGAGGCCGCCAAAGCAGGCTGCCGGCCAACTGCCTTTAGATGTCTCATGCCTTCAAATCCTTATCGCGTAAACGCCGTGTTCTGTCCATGCCGGAACTATCCCGGACGGACCCTCCAGATTCACGAATTACACGTTTGCTGAATCTTTATCTTCCCACGCCTGCCCAATCACCGATAGGATATTTGCAACTACCGTAATAATTGTACCCCACGATATGTCCATAGCCTTGCTGGGGGTGCGGGAAAGCTTCACAATGTGTTTCATCGCCTTTGTCTCCTTATGTACAGGTGTCTTTTCACACCAGTTTGCGCTTCGGAGTATAACAATTGCCCCCCATACAGTCAATTAACCCTCATTCCACGCATCGTTTTTACCCACGGAACTCATGCGCGGGAACGCATTACTCGATTCAAGTGCTCTACCCTACTGCTTTTTATACAACCAAACAACGAAAAAGTTTCCTGAAAAGCTGACCTTGCATTTGCGAAATAGCCCTTTTTGCAACAATACACCGGACCCAGGGCAAATTACCCGCTTTAAGCGGCCAAGCCATTCCCTGTTAGTTTGCTCGGATGAGAAAACGGATTATTCCGCACACGCCTCCGGGCATTCCTCCTTAGATGCGAAGCCGTTCATCTCCTAAACTATCGTAGCCAAACGAGTTATGCGACGGAAGACAGGTATGGCCCATCAATGAAATATCCATGGCGCGCGCCGCTTCCCGGCCCTCATGTATCGCCCATACCACCAACGACTGGCCCCGCCGGGCATCCCCCGCCGCAAACCAGCCCGGACGGCTTGTCCGAAACTGCCCATCCGTCTTGATTCCTTGCCCAAACCGGTTTTTCTCCATCTCCAGACCGAGTTCTTTCACAAAAACACCCGCTTCCGGTTCGGTAAACCCCATGGCCAAAAGAACCAGCTCACACGGAATGCGCAACTCGCTGTCAGGTATTTCAATCATCTTGCGACGGCTTTGAGCATCCGGTTCGGTCCATTCCACCTTGACGGCATGCAAGGCAGCCACATGCCCAGTGCCATCATCTTCAAATCGTTTTGTGAGCATTCCATACATCCTCTCTCCTCCTTCTTTGTGGCTCGAAGAGGTGCGTAAAATGAACGCCCATAGCGGCCAGGGATTATCCGCCGTCCGCTCTAATGGCGGTTTCGGTAATAACTCCAGATTTAACAACGATTTACAGCGCTGCCGGATACTGGTCCCCACACAATCTGAACCGGTGTCGCCCCCGCCAATCACCACCACGTTCTTTCCTGTGGCCAAAATTTCCAGATCCTCCACCGTTTTCCCCAGCACGCGCCGCGTCTGTTGCGGCAAAAACTCCATTGCAAGGTGTATGCCTTTCAAATCTGATCCCGGCACATTCATGCCTTCAAAGGTCCGCGCAACCGTGGAACCCACCGTCAGCAATACCGCATCGTACCCGTCCATCTCGCTGACTGGCACATTCTTCCCCACTTCCGCGTTGCATCGGAACTCCACCCCCTCATCTTTAAGCTGCTGAACCCGCCGCCGCACCAGGTGCTTATCCAGCTTAAACGCCGGTATCCCATACATCAGCAATCCGCCTGGCTCGTCCGCCCGCTCATAGACCACCACCGTATGCCCCGCACGATTTAATTGCTGCACGGCCGCCAGCCCCGCCGGCCCCGAACCGATCACCGCCACCTTCTTCCCCGTGCGTTGCAGCGGCGGTTCGGGAACAATCCACTGTTCCTTCCACCCGCGATCCGCTATCTCACGCTCGATCATTTCAATCGTCACCGCTGGTTCATTGATCCCCAGCACGCACGAACTCTCACAAGGCGCCGGGCATACCCGCCCCGTAAATTCAGGGAAATTGTTGGTTGAATGCAGCGCGCGCAAGGCCTCCCGCCACAGATCATCCTTGACCAAATCATTAAAATCCGGGATCAGATTGCCCAACGGGCATCCGTGATGGCAGAACGGAACCCCGCAATTCATGCAGCGGTATGCCTGTTCTTTCAGTTTATCCGCCGATAGCGAACGACTGAACTCCCGGTAATGTTGAACGCGTTCCTCGACAGGGTCATCCGGCGCAAGTTCGCGATCAAATGTCATAAAACCTTTGGATTTATCAGGAAACATGCGCCATCTCCCGCGGTTGTGACTCCTGCTGCTTGAGGACCTTGGCGTAATCCTTCGGCATTACGCGCACAAACCTCCCCGCCTCTGCCTCCCAATTGTCCAACAGGCGCCGGGCCGTGGGGCTTTGCGTATAGCGCCAATGACGCTCCAGCATCCCGTGTATTTCCGGGACGCTTTTCTCATGCAACGGCTTGAGATCCACCATGCCCAGGTTGCATCGGCCCTTGAATTCGCCCTCCGGATCATAAACATACGCAATCCCGCCGCTCATCCCCGCCGCAAAATTGCGCCCGGTCTTCCCCAGAATCAGCGCGCGCCCGCCCGTCATATACTCACATCCATGATCACCCACCCCTTCCACCACCGCCCACGCACCGCTGTTCCGCACGCAGAACCGCTCACCCGCCATGCCCCGGATATACGCCTCGCCGCTGGTCGCCCCATAAAACGCCACATTGCCAATGAGAACCTCCTCCTCCAGGCGTCCTCCCCGCCGCGCTATTGTATCCGCGAACTCATTGGGGGGCGTCACAATGATTTTCCCGCCGGAAAGCCCTTTGCCCAGGTAGTCATTGGCCTCCCCAACAAGGTTTAATGTAACCCCTTGAATAATAAACGCGCCAAAGCTTTGTCCCGCGCAACCGGTGCAATCGATCCACACCGTGTCTTCCGGCAGATGGCCGGTATACATTCCCAGCCGGTGACGCCGCGTCAATTCGCTCGAAAGCATGGTGCCCACCGTGCGATGGACATTCCGCACCGGCACACTAAACCGGACCGGTTCTTTGTGGTCCAGCGCCGGCCCGGCCAGCTTCATAATCTCATAATCCAGCGCGTTCTCCAAACCATGATCCTGCTGTTTGCTGCAATAGAGCGTCGCATTTTCCCACGGCTTGGCCACATACAGGATGCGTGATAGATCGAGGAATTTTGCCTTCCAGTGATCGGGCAGTGGATCAAAATCCAGCATGTCCGCGCGGCCGATCATTTCATTCATGGTGCGGAAGCCCAATTGCGCCATGATCTCCCGCAGATCCTCCGCCACAAAGAAGAAATAATTCACCACATGCTCCGGTTTCCCGCTGAATTTCTTGCGCAATTCCGGATCCTGGGTGGCAATCCCCACCGGACACGTGTTCAAGTGGCATTTCCGCATCATGATGCAACCGCTCACGATCAACGGCGCCGTGGCAAATCCGAACTCATCCGCCCCCAGCAACGCCGCTATTGCCACGTCGCGGCCGGTCTTCAATTGCCCATCCGCCTGCACGCGGATGCGATCCCGGAGATCGTTCTCTACCAAAACCTGATGCGTCTCGGCCAAACCCAGTTCCCACGGCAGCCCTGCGTGTTTGATGGACGACACCGGCGAGGCGCCCGTGCCCCCATCATGCCCGCTGATCAACACTAAATCCGACTTGCCCTTGGAGACACCCGCGGCAATGGTGCCCACACCCGCTTCCGACACCAGCTTCACCGACACCTTGCCGTGAACGTTGGCATTTTTAAGATCGTGGATAAGTTGCGCCAAATCCTCAATCGAATAGATATCATGATGCGGCGGCGGCGAAATCAACTCCACGCCCGGCGTCGCATACCGCACTTTCGCGATTTCATCAAACACCTTGTGTCCGGGCAACTGTCCGCCTTCCCCCGGTTTCGCCCCCTGCGCCATTTTGATCTGCAATTCATCGGAATTCACCAGGTATTCATTGGTCACGCCGAACCGTGCCGACGCCACTTGCTTAATCGCGCTGCGCCGTAAATCCCCGTTGGGATCCGGCTCAAACCGCTTCGGGTCCTCGCCGCCTTCTCCCGTGTTGCTGCGCCCGCCCAGCCGGTTCATCGCAATCGCCAGGTTCTCGTGTGCTTCCTTGCTGATCGACCCGAACGACATGGCGCCGGTGCAAAACCGTTTGACAATCTCGGAGGCAGGCTCCACTTCCTCCAGGGGAACCGGCGCGCCCGGCTTAAATTTCAGCAAACCGCGCAACGTGGCCAGGGTGCGGCTCCGGTTGTTCACTTCCTCGGCAAACTGCCGGTATTGTTCCCGGCTGTTCGACCGGGTGGCATGCTGCAATTTCGAGATTGTCTCGGGATTCCATTGGTGAAACTCGCCCCGCCGCCGCCACCGGTATTGGCCGCCCCCTTCCAACGCATCCGCCTGCGCACACCGCGGCGGATACGCCATTGCGTGGCGCATCAGCGTTTCCTTCGCGATTTCAGGAAGGCCGATGCCTTCAATGCGCGATACGGTCCCGGTAAAACACCGCTTGACCACCTCCGTCCGGATCCCCACCGCCTCAAAAATCTGCGCGCAATGATAACTGTGCTGCGTCGAAATCCCAATTTTCGACATAACTTTTAAAAGGCCTTTTTCTATCGCCTTGATAAAATTCTTGTGCGCCTTGCCCGGATACTCCTCCACAATCGTCCCGCGATCTATCAAATCATTCAACGTTTCAAACGCCAAATACGGATTCACCGCGCCCGCGCCATACCCCGTCAACAGTGCAAAATGATGCACCTCGCGCGCTTCGCCCGTCTCCATGATAATCCCGCACTCGGTGCGCTTGTGTTCCCGCACCAGATGCTGATGCACCGCACCCGCCGCCAGCAAACTCGGAATCGGAACCTCTTTTTCCCCCACTCCCCTGTCAGACAAAATTATCAGGCTAATCCCCTGACACACTAATTCCTCCGCCTCCCGGCATATCCGATTCAGCGCGGTCTCCAATGCCTCCAGACCCTCATCGGCTGGAAATAATGTCGAAATCATCGCTGAACGCAACCCCGGTTTCTTAAGTTGCGTCAGATACTTTAATTGTGCATTCGTGAGAATTGGCGACATCAGGTGCAGCCGCTGACAATCCTCCGGAGTCTCGCTCAGGAGGTTGCCTTCACGGCCGATATCCATTTCCAGCGACATCACAATCTCTTCGCGAATCGAATCGATGGGAGGGTTCGTCACCTGCGCGAACAACTGCTTGAAATAATTGAACAACAATTGCGGTCGCGGCGATAGCACCGCCAGCGCCGCGTCGTTCCCCATGGAACCCACTGGTTCCTTCCCGTCGTTCGCCATCGGAACCAGCAGCAGATCAATGTCTTCCTGCGTATACCCGAAAAGCTGTTGCCGCTTGAGCAATGGCGTGCTTTCCCGGACCTGCGCCATCTCCTGGATGTTCGGCGGCAACACCGGGCGGTGCACCTGCAGCCATGCCCGGTATGGTTTGCGCCGCACCAACCGGTCTTTTATCTCCTCATCATCAACAATGCGCTGTTCTTCCGTATCAATTAAAAACATCCGGCCGGGTTCCAATCGGCCCTTTTTGACGATCTTCTCCTGCGGAATATCCAACACCCCCACTTCCGACGCCATTATCACTTGGTTCTCGTCCGTCACCCAGTACCGCGATGGACGCAGCCCGTTTCGATCCAGCACCGCGCCAACCCGAACACCGTCCGTGAACGCAATCGATGCGGGGCCGTCCCATGGCTCCATCTTCGCCGCATGGTATTCGTAAAACGCCCGCTTTTCATCAGACATGGATTCGTGCCCGCTCCACGGCTCCGGAATCATCATCATCATCGCATGCGCCACCGACCGCCCTCCGCGCACCAGCAATTCAAACGCCATGTCGAATATCGCCGAATCACTCGCCCCGGACGCCAGAATCGGATTCAATTTCTTTATGTCCTCTCCCAGCAACGGACTCGCCACGTGATATTCCCGCGAACCCATCATGTTGACGTTCCCGCGAAGCGTATTGATCTCCCCATTATGCGCCAGAAAACGGAACGGATGCGCCAACGGCCAGCTTGGCAACGTATTCGTGCTGTAGCGCTGATGCACCACCGCCAGCGCACTCTCCACCATCGTGCTCGCCAGCTCTTCGTAATAACAGTCAAACGCCCCCGGAAGACACAATCCCTTATAGACGATTGTCCTCGCGGATAAACTCGTAAAATACAACTGCTCCCGCCCTTCCAGGGAAGAACCCCGGATACGATGCGTCGCGAGTTTCCGAATCACCAGCAGTTTGCGCTCAAATGCCTCGATGTCCAATCCTGCGGCGCGCCCGATAAACACCTGCTGCATCACGGGCTCATTGCGCCGCGCCAACCAGCCAATCACACTTGCGTCACGCGGGACTTCCCGCCAGAACAACACGCTTTGTCCCTCTTCCTCGATGGTGCGATTGATAATTTCCCCGCACGCCGCACGCGATGCCGAATTTTGCGGAAGAAAAACCATGCCAACCCCATAGGCCCCGGCTTCCGGCAATTCCAACCCCAGTAAATTCGCCTCCTTCGCAAAATACCGGTGCGGCAGTTGGATCAGCATCCCGCACCCATCCCCCGTCTCCGGATCACAGCCACACGCACCCCGATGCGTCAGATTCTCCATCACCTTCAATCCCTTGGCAATAATGTCATGGGAACGCTTGCCATCAATATTTGCCAAAAATCCGACACCGCACGCGTCATGCTCAAAACTCGGAGAATACAGTCCCTCTTGCGATAGCGTTCTCATATACTCCTCTCAGTTTCCTTCTTGTTTTGATACAACCCGGCTAAGGCTAGTGAAATTCCAGAAAATGCTCAATAAAAGTTGCTATGGCGGGGAAAACTCAGTATTTTATCATTCCGCATCATAGAATACCTCAAAACTTTCTGGATAATCAACTTCTAAACTGCGAATAATGCCACTCGGCCCAGCAAACCCACCAATTGAGACACTTTTCTTGGTAAAACACACAATATAACACAAAAATTCCTACCATACGGTAGTATTTCAAGCCTTCCTTCAATCTCCCCCGGGTGATGTCTCGACCAGTGAATCCACTGGCCGGGCGCATAATGCAGAGAGATGCTGGCCAGCAGAGACGAATTGTTTCTTCTGCCTTCTCGTTTGCCCAAATGAGAAAAAAGCCTATTTCGCAATCGCCCCTTGACCGCCTTTACAAGCGCACATTTCTTTGATACTGTACCTTGTGGAATTGAAGCGCGGGGATGTACGGTTTTCACTCCGGACTCAGCAAGAAAGCTTGCTCGAAGCCGGAATGGCAACATGTGGAGGACCACAAAATGAAACGCATGTACATGTTAAAAATCATAGCCATCGTATCAATGCTGCTGGGTTTGGCAACCTTGGCCGGGTGTCCTCCGGTCACCGTCACCGTTGTACCAAACACGATTACCATCGAAGTAGGCCAAACCGCTACATTATTAGCCAGTTCCACGTCTAATTCGGATACCGCCTTTATATGGGGATCCAATAATACGTTTGTGGCTACGGTTCAGGCAGGCGTGGTCTCCGCCTTGCACGAAGGAACAGCCACCATTACGGCCACAGGCTCCAGCAGCGGAAAACACGGCAATGCCGTGGTTACCGTAGTTCCCACCTCCGTCGAAGGCGAAGAAGAAGGAACTATCGAAGGCGAAGTAGAAGGCACGGCTGAAGGCTTGATTGAAGGCGAAGGACTTGAGGAAGGCGAAGGACTTGAGGAAGGCGAAGGACTTGAGGAAGGCGAAGGACTTGAGGAAGGCGAAGGACTTGAAGAAGGCGAAGAGGAAGGTGCCGTCGAGGGCGAAGGTCTCATTGAAGGTGAGGAAGAAGGCGCCATTGAAGGCGAAGGACCTGCTGAGGGGGAAGAAGAAGGCGAAGGAGAGCCTGAAGACAGCATTGCCATAACCCTGGAGGAACAAGGAAGTGTCGATCACGCCTCCGAATACGTCGCATTTGGCGTCCCATTGCCCCGCGCCTGGAATATCACCGATGTTTCCAATCTCCGTTTAAGCGACACCGCCAAAGCAACCATTCCTGCACAATTCAACGTCCTCGCCCGGTGGGGCGGCCAACCCGATGATGGTGATGCGCCCATCAAGTGGGTACTAGTGGGATGTTTTGCCGATGCAGCCGCCGATACGTCCGGCGCCCTCATTCTGGATCATTCCGGCCCGGGTCCTGTGCCCGCCACCCAGATTTCCGTGGATACCTCTGTGATGGGGCATATGACCGTAGATACCGGCGCGGCACAGTTTGACCTCCTGACGGATGACACCTTTAATGTGATCAACCAGGTCACAATCAACGGGCAAACGCTCCTCGAATCGCTCTCCGCCCCTGATGCCATCGATTATGTCCCGCTGGACGCCGTGAGCATCGTGCCAGGAGACGCCCCGGACTTTACCCCCCGCGCCACCTCTGCCGTCATCGAACGCGAAGGCCCGCTCTGCACCGTCATACGCGTCATGGGCAGCATTTTGGATTCCAGCGACCGCGCCCTTCTCGATTTCACCGCGCGCCTGCACTTCTATGCGGGCAAATCTGAAGTCCGGGTGGATTTCACCGTGGAAAACAACCAGCCCATTGAAGAAACCGGGGATGGACAGCCCGGAAACGCGCATTCCCAGGGCGCGCACAACAGTGTGTATATCGGCGGGCTCTGGCTGAATCTGCGACTGCGCAATACCGGCTCTGCAATTCAAGGCATGACCGAAAATAATGTGATTGTGAATGTGCCGGAAACCACGCTGGAACTCTATCAGGATTCCAGCGGCACGGAACATTGGGACGTTTACACTGGTCTCGTCGGTTGGGAACCAGCCTCAGCCGCGCCCCGCTTGCAATCCTATTGCACCTTGCCCGGCTATCGCATCTCCGGCGGAGGCCTTATCGAAACGATTACCGGCAATCAGGCGCTGGGATGGATGGCGGCAGCCCGCTCCGGCGCGCAAGATCCCCGCATCCTCGTGGTCATGCGGGATTTCTGGCAAAATTTCCCCAAAGCGCTGGAATTGCAGCCCGACGGCACCCTTTCCGTGGATCTGTTCCCGAACGGAGAACAGTTCCGCCACAACTTCCGCGCAGGCGAAGAAAAAACCCACACCCTCCTGTACCAGTTTTCCACGAGTGCGCCGCTCCCCAACGCATGGGAAAATCGGGCACGGGCCTTCAATCACCCCCTGTTTGGCAAAACATCGCCCAACCACTATATCAGCAGCGGCGTATTAGGCGAAGTGCCCAGGGCAGACCTCGCCCAATGGCCCTTATACGAACGCTATGCACGCATTGCATTCGAACCCAATCCCGATGCCGAACCCTCAGTTTTTGGCAACCGCACGCTGCAGGAAATCATTGAATGGTACGATTTCTACGGGTGGCAGGATTACGGCGATGTCCCGCTGGATTATGAATCTTTCGGCGACAATCAGGCGGGACAGATGAACCTGAAATACTGGTACTTGTACGGAATGGCTATGCAATTTTGCCGCACCGGCGACATCCGGTGGATGGACTTGGCCAGGCCCGCCGCATGGCACCTGGCCGATATTGATTACCTCCATATCCCCGATGAAGGCATTCAGCATTGGGCTCATGGCGCCTACTTCGGTCACAGCCAGCACGATGAACCCGGAAACACCAATCCCAACCGCAACTACAATTCGCCTTCCGTCGATCTCTTCTTCGGCGTTCCGGATCTGTTGTTGATGTATTATCTTACCGGTGAACAGCGTTTTGTGGACACCGCCCGGGAAGGTCTCGAAGCCATGCTCAACCTCTCCCAATTCAGCGATTTCACCAACCCCGTTTTCTACCGCGAACGCGCCAACCTCATCTTCGCATACATCGAAGGGTACCGCCACTCCGGCGACCCGCGCTGGCTCAATCAACTCCACATCATTGTCGGTGAAACCGCCAACACCGCTAATAAACCCTGGCTGATCAATCCCAATACTTACCGTCCCGGCGGAGAAGAGCGCCTGAGCGTCTTCGGTTTCGCACAAACCCTATGGGCCATGGGCCGTTACCTCGATTTCTGCACGGAATATGGACTTGCGGACGATTTGGGCGTTGCCGCCGCGCTTGTTACATACGGTGACTTTGTCATCAGTGATCTGATGAACGAATACGCCCCCGGACGGGCCTCCACGGTCGATTCTATCTGGTTTTTCGATCCGGGATACGACACCTACCAGGAAATCAACAACTGGGCTCTGCTCACCGCGGATATCCTCGCCTATGCCTATAAATATTCAGAACAAACACGCTTCATGACCGAAGCCGCCAAGTTTTACGCCACCGGAACCCTCGACCCCCAGTGGCTCGACGACCCCAACGAATATTACGACAGCAAAGGACTTGTCAATACCCTGAATTGGGGTCTCGTGTATATGAATCAGCAATAATCGTAAAGCTGTATATATACTCCGCCGCCTGGAGGGCGCCGCGGTAATGTCTGATTTTTATCCCGGGGGCCTTTTCAGGTATCCTATGTCATCCCCGCACTGCTTACGATACCCATTTGTCGGAATAGCAGTGCGATACTCAATCAAAATGACGTGGAGTTACTAATGAAAAACCATATAGTGTTGCGGCAGTGTGCATTTTTTTTAGCGGGCGTGGCGTTGATTTCGCTGGCGGGATGCCGTCCCACAAAAATAACCGTGACACCGGAAAACATCACCCTCAAAACGGGCGAATCCGTCACGCTGAACGCCGTATCCACCTCGGAAAAAGACACCTCTTTTACCTGGACTTCCAATCAGGCGGAAGTGGCCTCCATCGACGCCACGGGAAAAGTCACCGGTATAAAACCTGGGATCGCCGCTATTCGCGCCACCGGCCTTTACAGCAAGAAGCAGGCAAAAATTCTGGTAACGGTAGTGCCTTCCGCCGCTCCTGCAAAACCGCCCAAGACTGTTGTGGAAGAAACCAAGCCATCCGCGGAAGTTCCCATACATGAACCGCCCAAGCAGAGTGGCGAAGGGGAAGAAGCCCCTATCGAAGAAAGCGAAGAAGGCGAAGGGGAAGCCGCGGCTGCGGAGGTGCACGTGCAAAGTGAAGCCCCCGCGCTTGTGCCGCCGCCGGCGATAAAAATCACCCATACGCCGGATACCCTGGTATTGACGGAAGGGGGAACCGCCTATATCACACCGATGTCCACTTCACCCGCCGATACTGCCTTTACCTGGGCAACGACCAACGATGCCGTTGCTGCCGTTTCGCCCAAGGGTGAAGTAAAAGCCGTTGGACCAGGCGTGAGCTATATCACTTCCACGGCGTCTCAAAGCGGAGCGCAGGGTTCCACAAAAATGATCGTAACCGCCGCCGCCCATGCAAACGAAGAACGCCCACAGGCATCGGACGAAGGGGAATACCAGTTTCTAACCGTCTATCCGGGGAACATTTCTCTCCAAGTGGGGCAATCCATGGCGCTGAATGTGTTGTCCCCCAACCCCCTGGATACCGGCTTTGCCTGGAGCACCACGAACGCCGCCGTGGTTACCGTGAACACCGCCGGGAAAGTGGAGGCGGTGGGAGAAGGTTCTGCATTTGTCATTGCCACCAGCCCCTATACTCTCTCGCAAGGATTGGCCAGTATCGTGGTTAGTGCCGCATCCCCCGAAGGCCAATCCGCGCAGTAAAACCAGGATTTCCCATATCATCCTCCTGTATTATTGATCGGTGAAAATGAACCTTCAGGGGTTTCCCGTTGCACCATGCGAATGCGGTATAATCTATCCCGCCGGGCGGCGGCGCCGGTGTTGGGAATATCGTGGACCGCCTGTGTGAAAATCATTCAAGCTGAATAACATGAAAGGGAACATGAGTAAAAACATCCTTTGGCTCTTCGCGATTGTGGTAGCGGCGCTGCTGCAAACGACGTGGCCGGATATCCTGAAATGGGGGGGCGTTCTCCCTGATCTGCCCCTGCTGCTCGTGGTCTATTTCGCCGCTGCCGAAGGAGAAGAACGGGCCATGTTCACCGGCCTTATTGGCGGCATCTATCAGGATGTGGCCAGTAACTCGGTCTTAGGCCATCATGTATTCTGCCTGGTAGCCGTCGCCTATGCTATTGGACGGCTCTCCACCCGCCTCATTACCGACCATCCCGCCGTCAAAGCAGGCATGGTATTCATCGGCGCGCTGCTATGCGGCACCCTCTTCATTTTGATCCGCTATATCCAGCAGCCCGCCAGCGGTGCGATTTACCCCTTCCTTACTTCCGTCATTCCCGGCGCCTTTTACACGTCCATACTAACACCCTTTGTTTTTGCCCCAATGGGTTGGCTGTTCCACCAGAAAAAAGCCCTTTCGGGAGGAATTGCCTGAATGAGCACCGCCAAGAAACCGTTGCGATACGAAGGCGTCGAATTCCGCGTGCAACTCGTCGCCCTGGGCATCGCCTTGGCCTTTTCCGTGCTGTGCATCCAACTGTGGCGGCTCCAGGTGATTCATCAGGTCGAATATCAAAGCCGCGCCGAGGAAAACCGGGTCTGGCCGCAACGGCTCAAATCGGACCGCGGATTGATTTGCGCCAACGATGGCACTGTCCTGGCGGATAACCGCGCCAGCGCCGATATCATGTTTGTCCCCGGAGAATGCCCCAAGGACCGGCGCCAGGAAGTGTGTGACACGCTCGCCTCTCTCTTGACGGACCTCTCCAGCGATGAACTGATGAAAACCATCGCATTGCATAAGAGAACGCCTTTCACCCAGATTCTGATAAAACGGGACGTCTCCAAAGCGGAACGTGTACGGATTGAAGAGCATTCTTACAGGCTGCCGGGCGTGTTCAGCGTGGTGCGTCCCGTGCGCCGCTATCTGTATGGGAAAACCGCCGGGCAGATTCTGGGCTATCTAAATGAAATTAATCAGGAGGAATATAAGACCTGGGATGGGTACAGCATGGGCGATTTGGTGGGGCGCAGCGGATTGGAACGGCAGTACGAAGAGTTGATGCATGGCCGAGACGGCTATATGCTGGTCACCAAGTATGCTTCCGGATTGCCCCAGTTGCGCACGGACAACCGAGGTGTTCCCTATATCGCTCCTCGCGACAGCCTCGGCAATATCCTGGAAGAAGAAGGCAACCGCCTGGATCCCCTGGCGGGAAAAACGCTCAACCTCACCTTGGATATCAAGCTTCAACAATTTTGCGAATCCCTCTTGGCAAACGTGATCGGAGCGATCGCCGTTTTGGATGCCGACTCAGGAGCCGTCCTTGCCCTTGCCAGTTCTCCCAGTTATGATCCCAGCGTGTTTGTGGATCCCGGACGATCCAACCGCGACGAATGCAGGACGCTGCTGTCCGGAACAAACCCCAACCGCATGAAACACCGCGCCATGTCCGAGCAATATCCCCCAGGTTCGGTGTTTAAGGTGCTGCTGGCCGCCGCGGCCCTGGAGGAAAAAGTCATAACGCCGGAATCCACCTTTACGTGTCCGGGCCATTTCCAAATCAACGGCGTGGGAAATGTTTGGAATTGCTGGCAACACCATGGCCACGGCTCCGTAAACGTCATACAAGCCCTGGCCTTCTCCTGCGACGTCTTTTTCTATAACGTGGGACTCAAGCTGGGCATTGATAAAATTTCCGAGTACTGTCACAAAGTCGGCTTGGGTGAAAAAACCGGCATTGACGTTCCCGGAGAAACCAGTGGCCTTATCGCGGATCAAGAATGGAAAAAGGCCATGAACAAAGATAAACCCATCTGGGAGCAGAACTGGTATCCGGGAGAAACCGTCAATATGAGCGTAGGGCAAGGGGGCGCCGCCACCACCCCGCTGCAAAATGCCGTATTGATCGCATGTATCCTAAATGGCGGCTACCGGATTCGCCCCTATCTATGCAAAGATTTCGGCCCGCAACGGTTGGATCGCGTTTTCAGCGGCTCCACCATTGAGATCGTAACCAAAGGCATGCGGTTGTGCGTGGAAAAAGGCCCGCCCGCACCCTCCGGCACCGGCCATCTGGTATATACGCCCGGAATGAGTGTACTCGGAAAAACCGGCTCCGCGCAGGTGGCTTCGCTGAAAATCACCAAGCAATATGCGAATGAACTGGACATTCCCTATGAGTTGCGCGACCATGCATGGTTCGTGGCGGGAGTCCTTGATCGAACACCCAAGCTGGCCATGTGCATCCTGGTGGAACATGGATTGCATGGCCGCGATGCGGCTTCCCCGCTGGCGAAGGCCATTATCGACTACTACTACGGGCCCGCCGCGCCAGCGCCCACAAAAATAGCGCGCCAGGAGGGTCCATAATGTTCGCACGAAATGCTGAATTCACCGTGCACGACGTCACTATCCGTCCGTTTAATCCCCGCAACCTCCTCCGCATCGACTGGCTCCTGCCCATTTTCATCCTCTTGCTCGCCGGTGCAGGATGGTTGACCATGTACAGCGCCAGCCGCAGCAGCGACATCATGTTTTTCTACAAGCAAATCATCTTTTTCTTCCTGGGCCTGAGCATCGCCCTGATTATTATCTGTATCGACTATCGCTTCCTTGTATCGCTGGCGCCCTTGATGTATGCCGTTATGCTGGCCCTGTTGGTGGCCGTGTTGCTCTGGGGGGTGGAAATCAAAGGCGGCAAACGCTGGTTACGATTCGGTTTCGTGGGAATCCAACCCTCCGAACTCGCCAAAATCATCATGATCTACAGCCTGACGTGGTATTTCACAACGATAGGCGGGCGAATTCGAAAACTGCCTTGGTTCGTCCTCACGTTCATCATTACCAGCATTCCAATGCTCCTGATTCTCAAACAACCCAATCTCGGCACCGCCGGATGCCTCATCCCCCTGTTGTTCGTAATGCTCTATGTCGCGGGATGCCGCTTGTGGCACCTCCTTGCGGTAATCCTGATCGGCCTCTCCGTAATCCCCGTGGTCTGGTGGCAAATCAAGGATTTCGACCCCAAAGTCAAGACCGAAAAACAGGCCTTCTACGAACTGGAATACTACCAGAAGCTGCGTATCTACACCTTCCTCAATCCCGGCACGGACAAACGGGACAGCGGATGGCAAACCGATCAAAGCAAAATTACCATCGGCAGCGGCGGCATGTCGGGCAAAGGCTACCTCAAAGGCACCCAAACCCGCTTAAATTACGTGCCGGAACATCACACCGACTTCATCTTCTCCCTCCTTGCGGAAGAGCACGGCTTCGTGGGAGCCGCCGTGTTGGCGGGCCTGTTCTGCGCCTTTTTACTTCGGGGGCTCATGTATGCCCGCGATTGCCCGGAAATGATGGGAACCCTTCTGGCCTCCGGAGTGGTTACTGTGCTGGCCTTCCATATTTTTGTTAATATAGCGATTACGATTGGCCTGATGCCGGTCACCGGAATACCCCTGCCGTTCCTGAGTTATGGCGGTTCGTTCTATATGACCACCATGGCCTGCGTGGGGATACTCCTGAATGTGCCCATGCGCCGGGGAATGTTCGTCAACTACACAAGGTGAAACCATGAAAGAGTTCGTCATTAATGTCAGTCCGCTGGAAACCCGCATCGCCCTCATGGAAGACAAGCGGCTCGCCGAATTGTCCATCGAACGCGAGGAAAATCCCAGCCTCGTCGGCAATATTTACAAGGGGCGCGTCGATAACGTGGTGCCCGGAATGCAGGCCGCATTTATTGACATCGGGTTTGAAAAAAACGGCTTTCTCTATGTATCGGACATTGCAGGAGCTGAAGGCACGGGCGACATCGAACTGGAGGACGGAGTGCCCCGCGCCAAGAGCCGCGCCAAGCGCGCCCGCCAGCAACCCATCGAAACCATGTTCAAGAAAAACCAATACATCATGGTGCAGGTCGCCAAGGACCGGCTGGGAACCAAAGGCGCGCGGCTCACCAACTTCATCACCATCCCCGGCCGCTATGTGGTCCTTATGCCCACCCTGGACTCGCTCGGGGTCTCCCGGAAAATCGAATCGGACAAAGAACGCGACCGGCTCAAGCGCATCCTGCAACAGGTGCGCCCCCAGGGCATGGGCATCATCTCCCGCACCGCCTGCGAAGGCCGCAGTAAAGCCGACCTCCAAAATGACGTGCGCTACCTTACCCGTGTCTGGGATAAAGTAAAAAACAAGTTTGAAAGCATGAAAGGCCCCGGCCTGATCCGGGAAGATCTGGGCCCAATTCTCCGCGCCGTCCGCGATCAGTTTAACGCCGAGTTCGCGCACCTCACCGTGGATGACGATTCGGAATTCAGCCGCATTCTAAACTTCGTCGAAATCTATTCCCCTCATCTGAAAAAGCAGGTCCGGCTTTACAAAGGCAATGTGCCGCTGTTTGAAAAAATGGGCGTGGAATCGGAAATCCTGAAAGCCCTGCAGCGAAAGGTGTATCTGAAAAGCGGCGGATACATCATCATCGATCAGACCGAGGCCCTCATTGCCATCGATGTCAATACCGGAAAATTCACCGGGAAAAAAGAACTCGAAGATACAGTGTTCCAGACCAACATCGAGGCCGCCGACGAGATCGCCCGCCAAATGCGCCTGCGCGATCTGGGCGGTATCATTGTGGTGGACTTCATCGATATGGAAATCGAAGCCAACCGCCGCAAACTCATCCGCCATCTGAGCAATGCCCTGAAAAAAGACCACGCTAAAACCACCATTTCAGAAATCTCCGAGCTCGGCATGATCGAAATGACGCGCAAGCGCGTCAAACACAACCTCGTGAAGGCGCTCTCGCAGCCCTGCCCCTATTGTGAAGGAAGCGGCCTCGTTCGATCCGTCACCACCATGACCTTCGACGTCGTCCGCCGTCTCCAGAGCCTGTTCTGCCAAACCAAGGAAACCCATATCGTCCTCCAGGTGCATCCCGATGTGGCACGGCGCCTGCGCACCGAGAATAAAGCCCTGATCGACGATATCACCAAAAATTTCCAGCGGGAAATCAGCATCGAATCCGTATCGGACTTTCATATCCACGACGTGAAAATCCTCCGCGCCCGCACCCGAAAAGAACTCACCGCATAGGCCTCGGTCCGCCCATTTCAATGAAAAATGGCGTTCAGGCGGCATTTTCTGGTATACTCATTTCTACAACCACCCCTGTCCGGGGTTGGCTAGATGATTCCGCTTTTTAACGCAGAAGGGTGAGTACTATGAGTTTTCCGATTGACGTCGGCCAATACAACGCCGTGGCCATTGATCCATTTACCGGAGCCATCACGCCGGAGCAGAAAGAACAACTGCTGAAAAACATCCAGATCGTAAGGGATACCATTATCTTCTTCACGGCCGTGGCCGGCATTAAAGGTTTGGGCGGTCACACCGGCGGCGCCTACAGCATCGTCCCGGAAGTGCTCATCGCGGACAGCTTCATGAAGGGCAACAAGAAAGTCTATCCGGTGTATTTTGATGAAGGCGGGCACCGCGTCGCGATCCAATATGCCATGGCGGCATTCAATGGCGAATTGCCCTTTGAAAAACTCCTTCTGTACCGCGCGGCCGGCGAAGGACTTTACGGCCACCCCGAAATCGATCACAAACTCGGTATTAAATTTGCCTCTGGACGTCTCGGCCACATGTGGCCGTTCGTCAACGGCATCGCTAAAGCGCATCCGGACATGGTGGTCTTCATGTTCGGCTCGGATGGTTCCCAGCAGGAAGGCGACGACGCCGAAGCGGCCCGCCTCGCCGTCGCGCAGAAATTGAACGTAAAACTATGCATCGATGACAACAACGTCACCATCTCCGGCCATCCCGCCGATTATCTTCCCGGATTCGATGTGGCCAAAACCCTCACCGGCCACGGCCTCACCGTGGATCTCGGCCAAGGCGAAGATTTCGACAGTCTCTTCGAGCGCATGGTCAAAGCCGTGCAAACCCCCGGACCGGTCGCGCTGGTCAACAAGCGTAAAATGGCGCCGGGCGTCCCCGGCATCGAAGGCAATCATTCCGGCCATGATGTCATCGCAAAGCAACCCGCTCTCGACTATCTCACCGCACGCAGACTGACCGCCGCGGTCGATTACCTCAACAGCATTCAAAAACCCAAGAGCAGTGCCACCTACAAAGGCTCCAGCACGGATACAGGCAGCAACCGCACCGAATTCGGCGTGATTGTTAACGGGATCCTGGACGAAATGCCCGAAGCGGAGCGTGTCGCCAGCGTGCTGGTTGTTGACTCGGACCTCGAAGGCTCAACCGGCCTCAAAGGTATCCGCGCCAAGCACCCCGAAGTGTTTATCAACGGCGGCGTACAGGAACGCGGCAATTTCTCCGCCGCGGCCGGGTTCGGTTTTGAAAAAGGAAAGCAGGGGATTTTCAGCACCTTCTCCGCATTCCTGGAAATGATTATCTCGGAAGCCACCATGGCCCGTTTGAACGAGGCTAACTGCATCTGCCACTTTTCCCATGCGGGCATCGACGATATGGCGGACAACACCTGCCACTACGGCATCAATATTTTCCTGGCGGACAACGGTCTCCCCGTCGGCGACAAAACCCGCCTGTATTTCGCCGCGGACGCGCTTCAACTCAAGAGCCTCGTGCGCACCATCTGGAAAGAGGAAGGCATTCGCTACATCTTCACCACGCGCAGCAAGGTCCCGTTCATTCTTAAAGAAGACGGCTCGAAACTCTTTGACGGCGGCTACAAATTCGTCCCCGGTAAAGATGAAGTCATTCGCGAGGGCAAAGCCGGGTATGTCGTGTCCTACGGCGATCTGCTCTACCGCGCCCTGGACGCCGTGGAACGCGCCCGTGAAGCCGGTATCGACGTCGGCCTGATCAACAAACCCACCCTGAATGTCGTGGACGAAGCCAGCATGGCGATGCTGGGCAAGGCTCCGTTTGTGCTGCTGGTGGAAGGACAGAACTTCGTGAGCGGCCTCGGCGCCCGCTTCGGCACCTGGCTGCTCGAACGCGGCTTCGCTCCGAAATACTCCCGCCTCGGCGTCACCAAACCCGGCCAGGGCGGCCTCGGCGAGCATATCCCCTATCAAGGCATCGATCCGGACAGTATTCTCGCGAAGATCAAAAGCTTGGCGAAATAATCCCCAAATCAGCCGGGATACCCCCGAAACGTAAAGTACAAGCTCGCGGCTTGGTAATAAATTACATACGCCAGCGACAAATAGAGCCACGGCAGGTAGTTTCTCTCCGGATACAGAATAAGCACCGCGATAATCAGTGCCCCCCACACCAAGCCCAGCCCCAAGGTAACCGGCCGCAATACCCGCGTGCGCGTCGGATAAAGATACTTGATCGGCACAAAGATCAGCACGGCAAAAGTCACAATCACTGCGGCATTCACCCACGGATTCCAGTCCAGCAGAAACAAATAAAACACCACCAGATTCCAATAGGAGGGGAACCCCTTAAAACAATGATCCGGCGTTTTGGCGTCCGTCTGACAAAATTGAAAACCTGACGTCAATGTCATCAAAACAGCCAGCAACGGCCCGAAATGCGCGGGGCCGACATCCACCATGCACAAAAAGAACGCCGGCACAATTACGTACGTGAAGTAATCCACGATATTGTCCAACAGCGCCCCATCAAACTGCGGCAACACCTGCTTCACTTTACACGCCCGCGCCAGGAAACCATCCACCGAGTCGATCACAATACTCACCCCCATCCATGCGAAGGCCGCCGAAAAATTCTCATGCACGATTGCCAGCATGGCCATCAACCCGGCCACCGCCCCCGTGGCCGTCAATAAATGCACGCTCCACGCCGCCCCTTTCCGCTTGGGCGAGTCGTCCGGTTCCAATACTGCTGAAGGGTCTTCTGCCATAAATCAGTTCCTTTACATCAGGATGATACTTGCGAATCAAAACCAGTATCAAGAATTTTTCCCAGATCCTGGAAAATAGTGACGGGATCCGGCTTTTTAGGGACAAAGAACGCATTTTTTGTATTGACGAGGCGCGATTATCGCAGTAAAATTAGTTTGGGGAAGGTGCTTGTATGTATTCAGGATCTTCCCCAAGAGGTGAACGTTCATTACGCCAGGTTAAATCTAACTTAACTCAAGGAGTTCTGGTCATGAAACGAGGATTTACCTTAATCGAATTGTTGGTGGTAATTGCCATCATCGGCATTCTGGCGGCAATCCTGCTGCCTGCCCTGGCCCGTGCGCGGGAATCCGCCCGGCGTTCTTCGTGCGCGAACAACCTGAAAGAATGGGGTCTGGTCTTTAAAATGTACGCCAATGAGGCCACAGGAGAGAAATTTCCACCGCTCCTGTGGTGGAGGGGAGAAACTCTCCGCTGCAAAGACGGTTCCTTTACCGTGGCGGATTCGGATGAGATGTTGGTTACTACCGGGCCCGACTTGCGCACGGTATACCCGGAGTACATATCCGATCCCAATATCATGTTTTGCCCTTCGGATGCCGAAGAGAAGCCCGGCGAGGCCAATAATCCCGTAACCGGCGAACCGGATATTACCATGCCTTGCACCGAGGCTGAGCGGGGCGTGCAGATCATCGATGCCAGCTACATGTATCTTGGCTGGGTGCTCGATAAAGTGGATATGGGCGATCCGGTAGCGGATCTTGCCGACATTGGGCCGATTATTGGTGAAGAAGACCTTACCGGTAATGGGCCGGCACAAATCGTGTATACCGCCATGGATGCCTACTTCGCTCTATTTGTTGATAATGATTTACGTGCAGGCGACAATGACTATGATCTCTCTAACCATGAATACGGTCTGGGCAACGGCGGTGGAAATGTTGTATATCGGCTCCGCGAAGGCATTGAACGTTTCCTGATCACCGACATTAACAATGCCGCAGCCACTGCAAAAGCTCAAAGCGAAATCTGGATAATGGGCGATCTCGTAACCACGGATGTGGTGTATTTTAATCATGTGCCCGGCGGCAGCAATTTTCTGTACCTGGACGGCCACGTAGCCTTCTTGAAATACCAAGAACTGGGCCCAGGCCCCTGCAACGGGCTCGTGGCCCGCACGTCTGGCATTCTCGGCGGTTAATCCTGTTTCTTAAAACGTTCTATCCCCGGCTCCAAACAGGAACCGGGGATTTTTCATGGGATCCTGCGTCAGCCCACCACCCGGTTTCTGCCCCCGCGCTTGGCTTCATAAAGCCGGGTATCCGCCTCACTCAACATTTCATCCAGCGTGTCCTCCATCTGGGTTGTGATTCCAATGCTCACGGAAACCGCAATTGTGGCATCCTCCCATTGGATGGGAGAGGCGGCGATCTGCGCGCGAAACGCGTCAAAAACGGCATAGGCCTTCTGACTGTCCATGCCTATGGCCAGCACACAAAACTCCTCCCCGCCGAGACGGGCCGCAATCCCGGATTGGCGAAAGCGTTTTTTCAGCATGCGCCCGATATGCTGAAGCACCAGATCGCCGGCTTCATGTCCATATTGGTCATTCACTTTTTTGAAAAAATCCACGTCGATCATGGCCAGCGCCACTTCCGAGTGATCTCGATGCGCGGTGGCAAGCATCCCCCGTCCGGCTTCAAAGAGATAGCGGCGGTTGCGCAAACCAGTCAAAAAATCCAGGAAAGACGCTTCCCGAAGCTCACGCACATGCTCTATCATTTCCACATTATGCCGGACGCGGCAATAGAACTCGTCGATGGAAAAGGGCGTGATGAGAAAGTCATCCGCGCCGTTTTTGATAAATCGCGTCGAGAGCTTCTTGTCCTGTTGCGACGACATGCCAATAATGGAGACATCACGTTTGCCATGAAGCCCGCGGATGGCTTTGGTAAGTTCAAAGCCATCCATAACGGGCATGTTGAAGTCCGTGATTACCAAAACGATTTCGGGCCTGTTTTCAAGGATATCCAGAGCCTCTGCGCCCTGAGAGGCCTCAAATACCTGGTATCGGTGTACGCGGAGAAGGTTCCCCATCATCCGCCGCATGGTCACGGAGTCATCCACGATTAACACGCCAAGATCTTTGTTCTTCTCGATTCGCTTTAACAGATCCAGCAAATACTCTATGCTTTGCGGCCCTTCCTTGGTAACATAATCCACCACATGCTTCGACCACGCCATATCCTGAATTCGCGGGTCGAATTCAGCCGAAAAAACGATTGCGGGAATTCTTTTTTTTATTACTAAATCGATGATTTGTTCCGGCGCGGCATCCGGCAGGCCAAGATCCAGCAGTGCCGCCATAAAGTCGTACTCCGGCTGGCGCAACCGCTCCGTCAGTTCCGCAAAATTAGCGGCCACTTCCAATTCATAGCCCAATGTGGTGCGAATACGGGAACGCAGCAGGCTGGCCATCACCTTGGAATCTTCCACGATCAGGAGCTTTGGCATGCCATTTCCTCGTGAAATCCGAACAATCGGTGCGCGTTATTGTATAGAATACCCTTTTGAATATCGCTTTCCAATCCGCTTCCTGTGATGCGGCCCAGTTCGAAGCCAAAATCAAACATGGGGAAATCCGAGCCAAACAACACTTTGTCCGCGCCCGCCAGATCCACCAGCCGCGCCAGTGCTTCACGGTGGGCGGCGGAACCTGCCACATCCACATATAAATTGGGGGTGGTCCGCACGCGCGCATAGAGATCCCGGCCCTTGGGATCCATTCCATCCCAGAGGCAGGCATGCGCCATGATAAAGTTGACACGCGGATATTGGGCGGTCACTTCATCCCATCGATCCTCTTCGCCCCGATGAACCAGCACCGGCAACCCGCGTTCATTCGCAAATCCCAGCGCATAGGCATAGCCCGGATGATGCACCTGAACGCCATGCAGGCTGCAATGCAGCTTTAATCCAACAAATCCCTGCGCCTGTTCAAAACAAAATTGCAGTTCATCGGCGGACTCCTCCGGATAGTGCGGATTGATGACGGCATAGCCATACAAACGGCCCGGCGCCTGCTTTAGCGCCTCGGCTGTTTCGCGATTGCCCGCGCGGGTCTCGCCATGAATCGCGGAAAAACTGCACACCACCATCGTATCGATATGACACCACTCCATGCTGGCGACAATATCTTCAAGGGTGCGCACGGGCGTGCAGGTGCGTTCCCAAGCGCCGACATGACCATGGGCATCGATCACGTGCGGAGGCAGCGTGAAAGGAGATGACTCCGTGGGCGCGGAATCGTCCGGCAAGCAAAGAATGCGGCGCGCATTGTTCCGGCTCATATCGGCCAGATCTTCCGGTTCAAGGCTGCTGCGCAGGGTTTGTTCCACCGTGCATTCCCCGGCGCGCAACGGCACTCCCGTTCCGAAAATCATGGCTTCGCCAAATCCCGCACCTGCCATAAGCTCCAGGGCGTTCGCGGTGCAAAACGCGTGATATTCAAAATAGAGATTCTTAGCCTGGGGCAGCAGCGCCCACATGTCCCGCGCCTCGCCCGGGGTGATTCCTACAACCACAATCGGCAGGCGGGGATACTGATCGCAAAGTTCTTTTACCCAATCCCACGGGATGACACGCTCTGGCCACATATGTGGTCCATAATCGATGAGGAGTGGCATTTCACTGTTTTCCAACGTGGCGCACAGCGATCCCATGCACCACTGCGAAAGGGTGTAAAGGCTGTGCCGTGGAAAAATGCGCACGGCCTTCACCCCCGCATCGGACGCATCCTTCACCCAATATTCCGCCTCCGGCAAATCCCCCAACGCCGCGGGCGCCATCACCCAGCACGGATGCAGCCGGTCATGACCCCGGATCGCCTCCATCAATAACGCATTCCCCCTCATGATGTCGGCATCTTCCGCCAGGCGATGATACACCAGCGCTTCCCCGATGCCCAGCCGGTCCATCTCCGTGAGCAACGCTTCCGCCGTATCAAAACCAAGCCGCGAATTCGGAACCCGCCCTATCGCCGCATTTATATCAAAAAGGGCCATCTCACACACTCCGTTTTCTGATATTTATTCAAAAGGAGAATACATCACATTCAAAAGTTTCTCTGCCAAAATAATTAACACCACCTTATTCCAATGTGCTTTTTCATACAAGGTTACTCTTTCTAATCCGTGTAAATCCGTGCAATCTGTGTCCTCTTTATTCTATTTTTGGGCCGTGCTGGAATTTTCGTTTACAATCGCCGCCACGCAATCCAACATGGATTCGCGGAACGCCGAAACCGTGAGATCGTTGTTGCTCGCATCAATCACATACCGTCCAAGTCCCACGCGCATTTCCTCAAAACTCTGATCAATCATCGAAGCCAGATGGACCTTTGCCAACAACTCAATACGCTGACGGAGTTCTTCACTCAACGTGTTATCCTTATTCGCCGCGGCATGTTGCAGTGCCAACAGAATGCGTGCGTCTTCTACCCCTTCCCGGATCGCTTCCCACCGCCGGCTGGTCACCGGTTTGTCTTTCCCGGAATACACCACCCTGTATTCCATGGCCACGCGCGTCCAGGGATCCTCGCCATGGTTATAGCACCAGAACCCGATGCCCGCCGCATCATAACGCAACGCAAACAACGCCGCATTCCGGTATTCCGCCACGATGTTGGTGTTTTTCAGGTTCGGCCCCACCGGACGGCTGTACGGATACGCGCAATTGTACGACCAGAGCGTTTTACCGGATGCCCGCACCACCTCCATCACCGGCGACTTCTCCGGGAGCATAAAAATACTCGGCGTCCAGATATCCACCACTTCCGCCATCGCCTGGAACATCGGTTGTTCTCCCCCGCCATCCATATAAATCTGGACATCCGGACGCGCCGCCTTCACGTCCTTTCCAAACGCCACCAATTGATTCACCGCGTTCCATCCCGCGCCGCCGGGTTCGTCAATCGGATACAATGCGAAATGCGCCGTATCCAAACCGGCCTCTGCCATGTGTTTCACTAATTCATCGAGATAGACACGCAAATCATTCCGGTAGCCTTCCTCGCCCACCACTCCTCGCACCCCCGGAAATCCATTGAGCAACACCACCACATCATGCCCGCGCAACTTCTCCAGCACCGCATCCAATCTGGAAAAATCCGAAGCGCCCAGTGTTCCGTCCGCTGTGTATTTCGCTTCCGGAGGCGGCGCCAAAAATACGTTATTGCCATGTGCCAGTAAATCCTCCCACATTCCGTCTTCCTGTGCAGCCCACATGCACAGCCGGAAACTCCCCGGCGGCGCCATCGCAAACGGCAGCACCGTATACGCCACCTCTACGCGAGTCTTTGGAACATTTAATACCTGCGACTCCGGCGGCGGATCGAAATGCACCGTCATGGTCTGCTCACCCTGTGCGGTATCGGCGGCGGCAACATCCACCCACACTTCATGACACCCCAGCGAGGGCACGCTCACCTCGTCTGTTTCGCCGAGTTCCGGCAACGGATCCCATGACGTGCCGCCCAAGGCTTCCGGCGCCGGTACGGAATGATGGATGGCCGCGGTCAGGCCCTCTCCTGAAAATTCCACACGCACCCGCACGTGCAATTCCTGATCAGTCACATTAAACAACAATAACGGCACCGGGTCATGCTCGCCGGGAACCACGCGCCGCGCCAGAGGCAATGTTGAGACCGCTTGTTCCGGAAGTTGCTGATCCACCGCGCGGCTTTCCCAGGTGCGGCCTTCAAATACAAGAAGACTCGTCCCCATTCCCAATGCAGCAGACTGCCGTACCAATTCTGCCAGACGAATCGCCCGCCGCGAAGCCTTTACCAACTCGGCGCTCTTTCCCATGGCGCATTCTGATGCACTTAGGTCTCCTGCAAGCACCTGATCCTGGAGCGGCTTTACAGCCTCCTGTTTTTCAACCAAGGCATTCGTCTCACCACGCAGCGCATTCACGGAACCCGGCAGGATAGGCGCTACTGCCTCCCTGGCTTGGTTTAGCGCCTCTTGAGCACTTTCACACAGCGCACGATCGTTCGTAAACGGCTGCACCATCACTTCCCGCATACCGGAACATAAGCGCGTGCCGTCTTCCTCAACCAGCGACCAAGTACAGCGATAGGTCCCTGCCGCAAGCCATTGCACCGGCAGACGCAACTCGCCACGCTTACCCACCACCCGCGTGCGAGCCGCTTGGCGAGTCCCATCGGGTCCCAATACCGCCGCTTCCGCACTCAACGGTTTTTCAACTTTTTCCTGCATATCCACCCGAAAGCGGAGATCCTCCCCCGTCAACAGGAATTCCTCAGACAAATTTTCAGGGGTCATGGGTGCCAGACCGTCTTCTTTCAGGCCAAACCACGCGCCGGTATTCTGGGCATTGCCGCGATAGAGCGGCCAATCCGAAATGGCCTCCGGAGTTGCCGGGGTGTCGAGGCACAACAACAGTCCTGCTTCCCCGCCGGTGATTGCCATCCGCAACCGCGCCGGCTCATGCGTGAATCGGCCAAAGGCAGGCGTGGCATTGATCGTGCGGTGATCAAACTGCCGCTCGTATATGAATTGCCCATTATTGCCCAAAACCATCAAATGACCGTCCTGCGTGCATAACACGTACTCCTTTTCCCCGTCATCATTCACGTCAAGAATCGCACCCGGCGCAAGACACCGCCCCTGCATATCAATTTCCCACAACTTCTTGCCGGATTCATCAAACCGGTAAATCACGCCCAGTTGCGTCACGCAGAAAATATCGGTCCTGCCGTCACCGTCAAAATCACTGGTTGAAATCGTGGAGGACGCCGCGCCGCGAATCGGTGCATTCCAACGTTCCTTCCCCTGGCTGTCCAGGCAATAAAACCGGCCTTTGCTGGAGGCTGCGGCCACGCATGCGCTTCCATCCGATACACTGAAAATCACGGGAGCGGAAGTGCTCCATGTCTCCGACGATCCTCCACGTTCAAAGCTCCAGGCCTCCTTGCCGTCATTGTTAAATGCATATACGTATCCAGCACCCGTTGCCACCACCACTTCTCCCAACCCATCGCCATCCAGATCTCCCACGGCCGGACTCACCGGCATGCCTTTCACAACGGCCTGCCAAAGCATCTTGCCCGACAACGCATCAAACGCCCACACCGTGCCCGGCTCATCGGTCTGCACCACTTCCGGCACACCGTCATTATTAAGATCCGCCACCACTGTCGCCGACCACGAGGACGGTCCCTTCAGCGTGGCGCGCCAACATTCCTTGCCCGTGCCGTCAATACAGGAAAACTGGGCCTGGGTATCCGCCACAAAAATGAGCGGGGGTTGATCCGGGCGCGGCAACACCGACGGATACGTCATGAAACGCCCCTTGGTCCGCCACCGCCAAAGTTCCTTGCCTTCGCCATTGACCGCAATCAGTTCCTCACGGCCCGCCACCAGGATTTCATCCAAACCGTCCGCATTGATATCCGCCGCAATCGCCGCACTTTCCAAAAACGTCCCCGTGTCATACGTCCAGACCGTCGGAAAATCGAGATGCCCCGCCCCGGCGGCTATCGGCGTCAACACTAATCCCACACCGGCTAGATATTTTAAAAAATGCATGGCAAAGGCCCTATCAAAAACCATCACAAGCCTAAGCTTGAACGCTTTATAAGTCAAGGTGCAGCCATCAAGGTAAGGGAATGCCAATACTTATGTCCCGTTGAGTCCTCCTACGGTCTGTAAAAAACGATTGACAATAGCCCGGGACGGACAAACCCTCATCAGAAAACTGTATGCGAATGACGTTTCGTCGCTAAGGCGTTGGGGGTAAGAGATGTCAACTATCGGGTTTGTGGGATTAACAGAATGTGGCGCCCTTACAGGGCATGTTATATTGGGGACTATTGTCCCAGGGCGTTGCCCTGGGTCCCTAATTCTCCAACTGATTGAAAAAGTTTC
>ERZ795059.1236-NODE-1236-length-29137-cov-7.236641_pt1 | contig 29137 bp, 55 predicted proteins | sample MGYA00375143_ERZ795059 | MGnify/ENA primary metagenome ERZ795059 (study PRJEB30188, sample SAMN05720168) | activated sludge metagenome | isolation source: Anaerobic digester | place: USA | collected 2015-01-07 ... | reverse complement strand
TTTAGTAACGTCTGCTTTTCCTAAATCATGAAACAAAGCAGCCATAGCATTATTAATGTCCCCCGTTTTGCGGGCTCTATTATAAACTATTGTAATATGTTTCAATACATCACCCTCGGGATGCCAATGGGCGCTTTGGGGTGTATTGCCACAACGTCTTAAGTAGTCCTGTATTTCTTTTGGAGCTGCTTTTGATATTTCTTCAAATGATGGTATGTAATTCATTGGTTCTAAACTTTCTTTGACTAAATTTTTAAATCTTATTTCATGAATTAATTCAAATTGTATGTTTAAATTTGGATTTAGTTTTTTTGCTTTATTAATAATTGGTAAATATGCTCTATCAATCTGTTCTTCTGTAAACGAATCTCTATATTCATCTAGTACTAAGTTGCTTTCACCCATTGCGATAATATCTGTATTTCCAACTCTTTGAATACTAATAAATTCTGTTGGTAAGTTTTGATACCATCGGTCTGGAACATTTATTAATCCTTGATCTTCTAATGAATCTAATATAGTTTGATGTATACAATTTGCTTTTATTGATAAATAAACATTTCCATTTTTATCAATAATACCTCTAACATCTGGAGCAATATTAGATAAAGATGAAGGATTCTTTATTACTTTTGCTTTTTCATTAATGGTGATAACCTGATTTTTATTCTTTAAAATTTCATACTGCTGATTAAAATCTTCAAACTCATCAGGAATATAAAATCTTTTCGAAGCATAAGTATCTCCAATTCCTTCTATTAATCGTTCTCGAACAATTTTAGACACAATAAAGTTTATTTTATTTATCTAAAATTGATTTCTTCTTAAACGATCATTTTCAATGAATAAATCGGTCAAAGTCGTTAATAATTCTTCTTTTGAAGAATCCTTGAATCTCTCTATAATAGGATGATAAATTCCAAAATCTTCAGGACAAAATCCAACATCTTTTAGTGCTGGACTGTCTTTCAAATAATTATAGAGCATATCAGGATCATCAAGAGAAAGAGCAGATCGAAGAATCATCATCGAACCCCTATGAACATATTTGTCATAATGAAGTTCGGTATTGTTATTTTCTAATCGAACTTTGGTTTCTTCTGACATAATTATTTAATATTCGTAACACCTCTGCGTTTGGTAAAATATGCTTGTTGTTTATTTTAAAATATTCTTTGTCGCCATTTAAATAATCTAATGCAAATTGACCTATAGCACCACTCCGACTTATTCCTGCAGCACAATGTACTAATAAAACTTTGACATTTTTATTATTATCAAGAAACTTAACAACCCTTTTGGCATCTTCTTCTGTAAAGGCCCGAGTTTTTCCACTATTTGTGGGAGAAATTTCTAAATCATTTTTTACATCATCGAAAAAAAGATTTAAAACATTATGATGAGATTGTGTGAATAAAGGTGTATGATAGTAACTACCTTCAGAATCATTAATGCATATAAATGCATAATTAATAATAGCATCTACAGAATCGTCATTGATGTTATTTCTATCGAGGACTTCCTGAAATTGAACCTTCGGAAATACATAAATTTTTACTTTTTCATCCATATTTTTCAACTATTTCTTTTGCTCTGTTTAATCTATAAGTTTTATCTAAAATAAACTTAATTTTTCTATCTCTGTATTTATCTTTGTCATCGATATATGCACGCATGAAATCAAAATAAGGCTCTTTATGACAATCAGTTGCAAATTTTGCAAAATCACCATTGTAAACTGTTAAAAATTTGTTAAAAAGTCCCTCTACTTTCGTATCAATATGAGCTGCATAGTTATCTATTGCTTTAGTAACTCTATTAATAAAATCAAAGGCATCTTTGTCTTCAATTGGATTTAACTGAGAAACTAAATCATCAAGAGTTTCCTTATAATAATTTTCAATTATATAGTCTTCACGAAAAACATTCATAGTTCTCAAACCATGAACCATGAAATACCACTGAGTTTTCACTTTTAATAACATACCATCATCAAAAATAACAACCCATCCTTCCTTATTTTCTTCTACTTTGGACTTTTCAATTAACTGATCAAGTGTCCAATCTTCTTTTTTGATATAAGACACATAAGGTGGAGCTTCAACTTTTGAAGCAGGAATCCAATCTCCGGTGTTATTGTCTCTTAATCCAATAAAGATAATTTCTGGTTCACTATATTTTAAAACTATTCTGTTAGCGTAAGAAACATATTCAAACAAAGGAGTAAATCCTTGTTCAATCAATCTTTTTACCCACAAAACCTTTTCTTCCCATAAATAAAGAAGACGTAAAGAATCAACAGCTTGATCATTGTCAAATCCTCTTATGGTTTTAGAGAATAATTTTCCATTTGGCAACATCATAAATGATACCAATGAACCATCTTCTTTCGAAGAAACATGAACTATCTTTTTATCTTTAACTTTATCATATTGAGTTTCCTCTATTTGATTTATATTAAAGAATTTAGGAAGCATTAAATATCTTTTAAAGAGCGTACCATCTTCGTTAAAGACAAAGGTAACTCCTCTCATATCGAAAGCAGTAATATTTGGTTCATCAGGAAGAGGATTTGCAAAATTATTATAACCACATATAAAATAATCAAATGCGGAAATTTTATAATTGTCTATTCTCCACAAATGTTCAGAAAAATTGAAGTTATTGTAGTACTTGCAAATTTTCTTCGCATCATTATATGTTATAAGATATTTCATGACATTTTCCCGGCTTGTAAATATAATACAAAAAAACGAGAAAAAGAAATTATTTTAATCTATCAAAAAACAATTGTGGATTTAAAATTTCATCATAAGAAGGGGGCTTATTGGTAACCAATATTTTGATTCCTTCTTTAAGCCCCTTTTCATCTAAAAAATTTTTTAAAAAACAACTGAATATCCATATACTATATTAACTCTATTTTCTTTTTCTGTTAATTCATCTATGGTTGTAGGAATTCTTATTTCTCTTATAGGCGAACTTTCATTTAAATAGTAAACGACATATTCACACACACCTGCACCAAATCTTGATGATGGATTTGGAAATAATCTTATGTTTCCATATTCTGGAGAAGTAGGAAGCCCTTCTTGTTTTGACACAATTAATATTTGATTAAAATAAGCATGTGTTAACTCATGAAAAAGAACTCCCTTTACTGTTCGGGCAGTGTGAGGCATAACTTTTTGCTGATATTTAGTCAGATTTTTATACTCATATTCTACATATCTTTCTTTGTTATTGATAATTATGTAATCTGGAAGATAAAAATTTCCTAAATCCCCATCTCCAGTTTCATCGAGGTTTTCTGTAAAAAGATACACATCATATAGAGTATCAATTCTATATTCATATTCAGCAATTAAATTATCGTGATTCTTATTTATATAAGTATCAATTCCCTTTGAAGATGGTTTGCCCTGTTTATTATAATATATAGGGTCTTTATGTTGCTGCTGTGATAAAAATGATAAAAATAATGAAGCAAATAATATTAAAGCAAATATCTTTAAAGAGGATCTCATTTACGTCTCCATTTTCCTGATTTATAATATTCTCCTTCTTCGTTTAAATAAACTTTTCCATCTTTTGCCATTGACCATTTGTTGTGAACTTCGTCTAGATCATAAGGCAAATCATCCAAGTCAAATTGACTAAGTTTTTGTTTTGATTTTTTGCGGAATTTACCATTCGCAATTTGCTTGTCCTTCTTTTCGGACGATCCTGCGATCCCGACAATCGGGGTCTTACGATAGGATTTACTCATAACTGAACTTTAGTTATTTTTGGTAAAATTAAATAAATTTTTGGGGATTTAAAAATTTTCGGGGTTAAAATCATGTTAAATTGAAAACCTTTTTATATTTATTCATATACGCGTGCGGGCCCGGGTACGGGTATGGGAGCCTTTCCTCTGGAGCTTAAGTACTTATTTTATGCTACTCGGGGCCCCGGTTTTAAACCCCATGTTAATTTTCTGTTAAAAAAATTTTTTAGTCTCACAGATTTTTATTATATTTGCAATATAAATTGTTCTTTGATATGAATAAACCCACAGACATGAGGCAAATCGTTGATAACGAATTGTCTATCCATGGTATCTCAGTCAAAAAGTGGAGTAATCAATCTTGCGGAACTGCATTTATGGAGACCCGAGAGGTAAAAATTCCACACCCTGTTGATTACGATACCTTAGGAGTTTGCTTCCATGAAATTGGCCACATTGTTCATGGGCATGACGAGAAAAGTGGTAAGACCCGGTACGTTGAGGAGTATGAAGCAGAACAATTTGCTATTCAGAAACTCAAGGAGTATGGATTTTATAATAAGCGATATGAGTATAGAGCTATATCGTACGTTCTTTCAAAGATTGCTCAGGCTCGAAATCGCGGTCATAACATGAAGAACGTTCCAAAAGAAATAGTTCGATGGACTGGACTTCAGGTTAACAAATGGAACAAGGCAAAAAAGGTTTTTGTTTGTCGAAATTCCTATAAACGTAGAAGTGACATTAAAGTTTATTTCCGATGACAACAAAAGAAACTGGTGGTGTTAAAATCCGAAAAATTGATAACAACCATTATCGTTTTTTGATTGAAGCCATCATTGTTAAACAGAAGCATCATAAGCAATGGATTATAATAGTCAAAGACAATTGCCTTGCTTATGGTACCACTCCCGTCGAAGCAATAAGAAATTTGGGATTGAAAAACAATATACGTTATTCTAAAAACTTAAAGAAAAATGAAAAGAGCCATTCCAAAAACGTGGACAACGTGGTTTGAAACCACTTACCACAAAGATGGGCAGAAGTTTTCATACACAACTAAAGTTCATACCAAGATTCATGACCGAATTCATGAAGAAGCTAAAAGGCTTGGATATTATGCACAAACATTGATGTATGACAAAACAGTTGAGTGGCCGTTTGGTTTGTATGCCGAAGTAATTAAGACAACAAAATGATACTAAAGGGAAAAACAAATTGGGAAATATTTTACGCTAAATGTAAGAGAATTCCCAAAACATTTAAAATAATCAAGTATGCCTTATTGATACAGTTAATTATAAATGTAACTGCTATAACAATAGGAAGACACGGATTTAAAATGTATGTGTTTGTTATATTTTTGGGGTTTGTGACACTTTTTGTTGTAAATTTTATGTTTACTTCTAAAAAACTAAATTCATGGTAGGATATATAATAAAATAAATTTTAATGAAAAAACAACTTTTAAAAATATGGTATTTTCAAATCGCGTCAGGTGGACGTGATACAAGTCCCATGTGTAATGAGAGAGAACAATTCCGACAACGATAGATAACTATTAAGAACGATATATTGGGCCTCTCTTAATAGGGAGGCCTTTTTTATTTTATAACAAATTTAAATTTTTTATCATGGCAGAAAAGAAGTTAATGTTCTACAAGATTGATGGAACAAAGATCGAAGACGTAAATCAGTACGTTAAGGACTGGATAGCACAGTACCCACATTCTGAAATTACAATTGGATGTGACTCACAGGCCTATGCTAGATACGTAAAGTATTCAGTGGTAATTGTTATGCACGTATTCTATGAGTCAAAGGAACAAAATCCAGATAGAGTAGGACACGGAGCACACGTTATTTCTGCTACTATTATAGATAGAAGTAAGGGTCTTAAGACAGACCTTTACACTAAGCTATGGGCCGAAGCTATGTACACTGTAGAAGCAGCTCAAATGCTTGACGATTGTACAAAGAAGATTAAGATTCACCTTGACTACAACAGCAAGGAAGAAGTTTACTCGAACGTTCTATACGCATCCGGAATAGGATTCATAAAGGGAATGGGTTACGAAGCTTGTGGAAAGCCATACGCTTGGGCAAGCTCGAATGTAGCCGACCACCTTTGTCGTTAAATTAAAAGCCTTAGTTCTCTAAGGCTTTTTTTATGAATAAATAAAATAAAAATGAAAAAGTTAATATTTGCTGTTATAGTATCATTACTTCTTATTTCTTGTACAACTACAAGAATGTTCTATGTCATGCAAAAAGATTATACGAATTATGATACAGCTATGATTGATGTATATTCATCATTGCGTTCTATACAGGTAGATTCAATTAATATTAATGATTGGATAAAAAATCCTGGCCTAATTGGAGAGGATGTTGTTTTTAATCAATACATCTTATTATCCGATCAAGATAAAAATAAAACCCATTATTACATGATCTTTACTGAATTCTATAAAGCAGTACTTGATTCTACATATTATAATTATAAGATACGTTGTGAAACTAAAAATAAAAAGATTTGGCCAGGTTTCTAAAAACTTCGAAAACTTATTGATATATAAGAATAAAAAAATTTTAAAAGAATGAAAAAATTATTTGTAATCGTAGTTATTGCAACTCTTGCACTTATTTCTTGCAAGCCTAAAGCTACTCCCGCAGCAGCTGATTCTGTAGATTCCACTAAAGTTGAAGTCGTTGATACAGTTCAAGTTCAATAATTGTTAAAAAATGTTAAAATTAAGCCTCGAATTTTTTAAGTTCGAGGTTTTTTATTATATTAGCACTATAATTCACACATGACAGAAAAACAGATTATAAAATTAAAAAGGGATTTGCAAAAATTTGTTAAAGATGCTTCTGATGAACAGTTTGCAGATTTCAATTATTATCTACGAAGCGTCAGTGGTTATAATGACCGATTTGTAACCATGATTGAAAATCGCAGACGAGCCAATAAGAAGCAATTTAAAATAGGTGAGGTTGTTCATTATCAAGGAAGCGACCAAAGAGTTGATATAAATGATGAGTGGGTTATATTAAAAATAAATAGAACCAGAGCTCATTGTAAAAATATGAAAACTAATCGTATATGGAGCATGCAGCTTTCTAATTTAGTTGTATGGTCAACACTGGATGTATTTGAAAAATTAAAATAACATGTTTATACTTACATCGATACAAGAATTTGAAGGAAGGAAAATAGGATTTTATAAAGATTATCCTGAAGTACCTAATCGTTTAACTCGAAAGGCAGTTAAGCTCCTTCTTAGAAGAGGAACCCCAGGTTTTGCAATTTTTATTACATCTGATCGAGTTGAAAAAGGTACATTTCAGATTTATTACAATAATACATCCTTTCATTCAAAGAAAAATAAAATTGATGGAACTGAATATATTGGCTATGTCACTCTTTAAGAAAAGAAAAAAGAAGAAGTCTGAATCAGACAAGTGCATGGACGATTATATGAAAAAAATATCCGAGATGCAAGATAAGTTTTTAAATGAACTTAAAAAATAAAATTATGGCAACAAAGATCACACATGAATTTATCGAACTACTTGTAAAGGCAAAGTGTTCGAAGACTGGAAAAGAATTCGCTGTACCTGTAGGAATATGGGACATCTATTCTCATGAACAGGAATGTGAGCTTTGTGGTTCACACGGAGAAATGACTATTGATATACACTGTCCCGAATGTGGGCAGACTCATTCACACACACTTAAAACCTGGTAATATGAAATTCAGAATGACAAACTTTAGTAAAAATGTAAGAGTCGATCTTAGTGATCGCGAAGTACATGTTCCTAAAAAGGAAAAATTTAGAATTGTAAGAGAACCTGCAGAAATTGCTGGAGAACCTTGGAATTCTGAATCAAACATTACAGTCTTTTTTGGGTTGGGTGCCATTATATCCCTAATCTTTATGATTATTGCTATTATCGGAATGAATAATGAATGGCAGTCTTTAGGAATTTGGTGCTTAGTAACATTCTTAATGTGTTGTGCCACATTAATCGCAAGTTTTGCAAAATATGGTTTTAAATGGCAGTCATATATATGGGTGTTTAACTCTATCTTATGGTTGTTGAATACAATATCTCACATGTAATGGAAAAAATTCTAGTTATAGTAAGGGGAATTCCCGGATCAGGCAAAACAACATTTGCTAAACTTCTTGGCCGTGCAATTTGTACTGCTGATGACTATTTAACACGAAATGGAAAATATGAGTGGTCACGAGAAAATACCGGAAAGGCTCATGCTTGGTGTCAGAGAAAATGCGAAAGGTTCATGAAAGCTGGAATAACTCCTGTTATTGTAGCCAATACTTCTACAACAGAAAAAGAACTTCGCCCTTATTACATTTTAGCAAAAAAATATGGGTTCAAAGTATTTTCAGTAATAGTAGAAAATCGTCATAACGGCATTAACGAACATAATGTTCCTGAAGAAACTCTTGATAAAATGATCAGCCGATTCGAAATCAAATTGTAAATTTTTTATCACAAAAATTTTTATTTTTAAAAACTTTGTTTTATATTCGCTAACAAATTTAATCTGATGGCTAAAGAAAAAACAGCTGTTGAGAAGCTCTATGATGACCCCAAGTCAAAAGGATTTGTAAATCACTTAATAAGAGCTTACCTCCCAATTAATAAACCTAAGAAGGTTTGGGAATTTCCAGATTCCAAAAAATCCTACAAGTGTAATGTATGTGGGCACTCATTAATCGATCTAGGTACTGTCTTAGGAAGAATGTATACTTCTGAAGATTACATGAAAGATACCATCGAACAAATGAGAAAGGAACTCCAGGGAGAAAAAATTGAACGAGAAGATCGAGCAATTATTAAACACATTACACACGGAGCAATACAGGCTTGGCAAGGTGAAAAAACCACCACATTCCTTTGTGCCGACTGTATAAAAGACCTTTTGGATATGGTTACAACAGGCATTCTTCGAGATGATAAAAATATTGTATGGATTACGCGATCGATGCAAAGAGAACAAGTTTTTGATCATTTCAAGTCAAGTCCTGTGGTGACCAATCCTGAGAAAGAAAAATTGAATGAAATACATAAAAGGGCTGATCAAAAGAAAATGACTTTTGGTGATTTACAAGTTTTGCAAGACTTAAAGCAACGCATGGAAAAGGAGGAACAAAAATGAGAAGAGCATATCATGATTTTGGATTTATTGAGGAAGATGGAATATTCTTCGGTGTAACTCTCGGGTTTGATTTTACTGCTGAACATGAGTGGGGAATTGCCGATATGAAGAGAGTTCTTGAAATTCCTGAATTAAAGAAATCAAATGTCGGTATCAAATCAAGAATGATTGGTATCAAACATCCGGAAACTATTATCCATTATAAAGAAGACGGGAAGTATACCTATCTATACATGAGACAGAAATATCCCTGGGAAAAAGAAACAGAACCCCGACTTCCTGATTATTGTCTCAAAAAAGAAGAACTAGATTGGATTATAAAAGACAATCAAACCAGAGAACCTAAGAAAGATGAAATCATAACTGCTTGGGACAGCAAAGAATTTGGCATGCTTACTAAAGGAGAAGAAAATCGGGTCAGAATAAAAGAACTCCATGAGGCAATATTGAAACATAATGTTGCTCTAACTTTTCTTAACTTAAATGGAAAAAATCCATTTGCTAATGCCTGCCTATCTCTTCTTATAGTTGACAAGCTTCCCAAAGATACTCTTGCAGCAATGAAAGAAGCTGATGAAAATACTTTGGAACTTGCCTTTATAACCAAAAAGCTAAACCTCGACCAAAAATTAAGGAAGTCTGGAAAGTTTGGGGATTATGGTTTGCATTGTGCATCACCTCATTTTATAAGTTCAGAAGAAAAAAGACAGTTAAAAACCAAATATGATGTTAGTGTTTGGATTAATTCATCATCATTCTATGGATGGTGTACTGTTGAAGAACTTGAAGAATTAATTAAAGATAAAAACCTAACAGTAGAAGAATTTAAAAAGAGAAAAGAAGCCCAGAAGAATGGCTAAAGACAAACCTATAAAAATTATTAGTGTTGACCACAGAGATGAAACTGCTGTGTGGTCCGTTTTGTCTGCTGTTGATAATATAAATGAATACCAAAAATGGGCCAAAAAAATTCCGGCTATGAAGTTTCCATCTGATTGGAATGTTCAAATAATTCCGCCATTTGGTGGTGCGATTGTACGATTTACAGTTCAAAGAGATGGCAGCAAAAATAAGGTGAGTGTATATTTAGATTGTTATGATCGTTTAGGTGCAGTTGGGCAACCTTATTGGGAATTATATCCATATAAAGGTGATACTTATCGATGTGCTATGGAGGATGTAGATGAATTACTGGAGATTATTGAGTATGCCTTGGGAAATAAGAGAAAAAGTCTTAACAGAATTTTAACAGAAAAAAGTTAAAAAACTGTTAAAAAATTATTATATTTACAATAAATATTTTAAAAAGAGACCTATGAAGATTGTGTTGAATTCACAAAATGATGATCTTCTAAATGAATTTCTGAAACTATCAAAGAACAATAATGTTGAAATTATAAATGCTAAAGCCGAGAAATTTTTGTTTGATTGTATTTCTGTTGGAGATGTAAGTGCCTTTATAATAGACAATTCTTCTGAGTACTCACAGAAGGCGATAGATTTCATAAAGAAGAAACATCCTTATATTCCCGTAGTGATAATCGGGAAACAAGAAATTGACAAAATTAATAATGCTGATATTTATATTCCTCTCATAAAAGACATACCTTATTTTTATTCTTTACTAACAAGAAATGTCATTAACTACGAAAAGAACTTTAAATCACTACAACGCTTAACAATAAAAATCTCCAATAAAATTGAATTTGGAGAATGTATATATGATCCGAATATTCGAACGTTGTTTTATAATGGAGCGGCAGTAAATAAGTTCTCTGAAAAAGCAGGAGGCATAATTGAGATATTGGCTGCCAATTACGGAAAACTTGTTAGAAAAGAACTAATACTTGAAAAAATTTGGCTAAAAACTGATTATTTTTCCAGCCGGTCTATGGATGTTTATGTGACTAACATACGTAAGATTCTGAAAGCCAACAAAATTAATATGCACATCAAAAATGTTTCCAAATCAGGTTTGATATTAGAATGAATATGGCACGCAAAACGCGACACAAGTACCAGCAATGGTATTAACACCTGAAGAAATTCGGGAAATTACAGAAAATGCTTCAAAAAAATTAAAAAGAAAAACGAACATAACTAAATCTATGTCCGTTGCTTATCATCAACTAATAGCTGATGGAAAAAATGTTTCTGACACTATTGAAAGAATAGAGAACTTCCGTCGCACACTGGCTAATAATACAAATTCATCTATTAACGATGTTAAAATAAAAAGAAGTTACTATAATAGTAATACGATCACATTTTTTGTCACAAGAGAAGAAACTATCGAAGAATTTAATAAACGAGTTGAAATTTCAGCTTCAAAAAGAATAAATACTGCTAATAGAATAAAAAGATCAAAACTTATTGAGGCCGAACAAGAACGTGAACGAAAGAAGGCCATGCTGATAAAAGCAGTTGAAGAATTGGGTCCTGAGATTTATGAAATTTTTGAAGAGATAAAACTTAAAGAGCCCAAGTAATGGAAGGTATATTAACAAAAGCGGAACGCGAAGAGCTGTTTGAAAAGATCAAAGCAAAAATGACAAGAAAAGATGTCACTCTTGAATTTGGAACTGTTTCTGCTGATGCTATATTTCGTAATGCAACAATAGATCAAGCGATAAAGAGATTAGAAAAAGTTCGTAATGAAGTTTCGATTTCACACACTGTTCCAGCAGATCAAATAAGAACATCTGTTGAAGCTTGGCAACGAATAAAATTATATGTAAAACGTCCTGAAACTGATGCTGAATTTTTAGTAAGAGTAAAAAGAGAAGCTAACCAAAAAATCAACAGTATCAATAACGATCGCAGAAAGAAAATTTTACAAGAAGCAAAACAAAAAGAAAAAGATAAGAAAGAATTAGCAAGAATAATGGCTAATTTAGGTCCAGAAATATACGAAGTGTTCGAACAAATTAAAAAGGAAGTATAAAATACCGTTCAAAATGCCCTCCGGGGCATTTTTTATGCAAAAAAGTAACTTTTTAACAATTTTTAACATTTAGAATTTTACCGTGTCAGCAATTTTGATTATATTTACCTTAAGAAAATGGCCTAGCTCCTTTGGATTATAGCCCAACGAGAGACCAGGAACGATAAAAAGTTGAAGGTTCGAATCCTTCCACGGCCGCAAAGAAATAACGCACACAATGAGAACATTAATAGGCATAGTAGTAATAATCTTGGTAATCAGATTCTTTGGTTGTAAAACAAACGAAGAAGTTAAGGTTCCTAAGATTGATACTATCGAGGTAGCTTTAGAAGATACTACATCAGTAATGGTTTGTACACGTGAAGGATGCAAAAATGTTACTATGGAAGATCGAAAAAAAGCTGCTGAAGAAGCTCAGAGGATTATTGATGAAATAATGAAATAATTACACACATGAAAAAGTTAATCGTTATCTTAAGTTTAGTTCTTACTTCAATAGTAAGTATGGCTCAGATGCCTTTTTTCTCTGACTCAAATACATACATATCTACTTTTAATAAAAATGTTTATGGGCAGAGAATAACTTATCAACCAGAAGTTACCTTTACATTTGAAGGTAATTTGATGATCACAACAATGAAAGATCAGAAAAGTAGATTTCGCTCATTTGGCGAGATCGAAACTGGTAATGATGCCGACCATACATGGAAAACTTATCAGTGTTTAGATAATAGTGGTTCAAGAGTCAATTTAACATTTGCTTTTGATAAAGCTTCTAAAACTCAAGTTATAATAATATTTTATAAAGGAGAAACCTATGATTATTTCGAAGTCGAGTCTTGTAATGCTCCTGTAAAAGATACATTCATAACTGATAACATCGAAAGTCTTGGCGTATTTGGAGAAAAGAATGCTGAAGATATTTCAATGGATGAATTTAAAGCAAGAGTCAATGAGTCTGGAAAGCTTGTCGGAATTGATAATTTAGGAGAGAAGCTAGAACCCATCATTAAATCGGCAGTTATAAATGAAATTGCTAATGGCGTAACATCTGCCGATAACAAACCTAAAAGATGGCAAAAAGGTAGCTCTGTAGATGACCCTCATATTATCATCGAAAAAAAGTAAAAAATATTTTTCAAATACAAAAAAATTAATTATATTAGCAATCAAAACAAAATCATGAAACTTACAGATATTCTTAAACCCAAATCCAGAGATGAAGTTGCCAGTGAATTTTGTCAAAAGTATCAAATAAATCGAAAGGAATTACAAAGATTTTATAATGGTATGAAATGGCACAGCGGAATTACATCTTGGATAAAGGCTGTGTTTATGTGGGTCTTTGGATTGTCCATGATAGTCAATTTTATCATGGCTCTTTCCGATAAGTATTTTTGGTTTCCGATACATCAAACCAGAAGCATGTTAGCTTTTATCAATATTTTCTGGGTTATTTCATGCTTTGTCGTAGCATTAATTATCATTGTTTGGGGAATAATGGTATTATATCGATATTATAATCAAGAAGAAAATAATGGCTGGAGGTAATATGAACACACACGAAACATCAAAAGAAACAACTGCAGTTATTGAATTACTTCAATCTACACTTGCAGGAAAAATTGACCCTTCGTCCAATTTTAATCCTCAATTTCTGGCCGAGGCAATCGTTGAAAAGTTAAATTTCAATCTTTCTCCGATAGAAAGAAATGCCAAAAAGGTTGAGGATGCTATTCGTTCATTTGAAAAAATGATTAGTGATATCGACGAAGACATGGATAATGAATTACAACAGCTTGGAAAAGATGAACTTCTTGTGAAGAATTTTGTCAGAGGTCAAAAAACAGCTTGTGAGAAACTTAAAGAATCTCTAAAAGAAATATGAAGACACATTTACTAAAAGGAAAATCACAAAAAGAAATAATCAATTCTTTTTGCACACAACACAACATCCAATCATATGAATGGTCTGAATTCGTTACGAATCTAGAAAAGGTGCCTGTTCAAAAGCATCTTCAGTTATTTTGGACCATTCCTTTATTTTTTGTTGGAATAACTGCATTGTTTACATCGTTTGGATTTTTGTTTGATGATCAATTTCCTGTAATTTATAAAATAGCAGAAAAGGTCACTCCAACATTTATTCAAAGATTTGTCAATATATCTTATGCGTTGATATTATTTGTAATTCCTTCAGGATTAATAACAATACCCATAATAAAATGGGGTAAAACATACGGATGGGGATGAAACTAATTGGAAAATCCAAGTCTGACATTAAGTATGATTTTTGCAAAATGTACAATGTTCCATCATCAAAACTTGATGAATTAATAAAACATTTAAAATACAACATTTATATGGGTGAAAAAACAAAGTGTTTAATCATCGGAATTCCTTCTATATTAGTAGGATTAACATTCATTGTGTCCTTTATAGCCGCAATGACAATGCATAAATATCCAATGATCTATCCATTTAAAGAGGCTAGTTTTTATCAAATGTTTGTTGATATAATTGCTATAGTGGCTCAACTTGGATTTGCATTATTCATGATAATAGGTCCTTTAGTTTGGATGAGTAGAGTATTTGATTGGGGAGATTAAAATTTTTATATGAAACAATATACAATAGACGAATTAAAGAAAAAGAAACTCATTATATTCGAAGCAATAATGGGTTCTCATGCTTATGGAACAGTTCTTCCAACTTCAGATAAAGATATTCGTGGAGTTTGGATGCAACCTCTTGAAGAAATTCTTCAATATGGCTATGCCGAACAAGTTGCAGATGAAAAGAATGACATAGTTTATTATGAACTTCGTCGATTCATCTCTCTTCTTCGTGACAATAATCCTAACATTGTAGAAATTCTTTTTGCACCAACAGACTGCGTGCTCAAAACCTCACCTGAATGGGAAATACTTAAAAGTTGTGATAAGAAATTCCTTACTCAGAAATGTCGTTGGACCTTTGCTGGATATGCAATCGATCAGATAAAAAAAGCCAGGGGTTACAACAAGAAAATGAACTGGGAAGAAGCTCAAATGGTTCGTAAAGGTGTCCTTGATTTTTGTTACATTCTTGATGATGGAGGGTCAACAACTCTTCATGATTGGCTTATAAGATATAATAGTTCTCGTATTGATCTTTTTGATCAAAGGGATTTCAGTCTTGCTGCTATAGATCATGCAAAAGATGTTTATGCCATGTATCAATTTCCCGGAGGAATTGTTTCTGATGTCAATGTTGCTAATGACGTTCAACTGTGTTCCATTCCAAAAGGACAACTTCCTGTCGCTTATTTAACCTTTAACAAGGATGCATATTCAACTCATTGCACTCGTTACAAGGAATATCAAACATGGCTTAAAGAGCGTAATGAAGACCGCGTCAAAATGAACAAAGCACATGGCAAGAATTACGACTCTAAAAACATGATGCATACATTTCGCTTACTTAAGGTTGCGATTGAAATTGCAAAAACTGGAAATCTAAATGTTCGTCGTTCTCCTGAAGAAATAGAAGTTCTTATGAAAATTCGTCACGGAGAATATGAATATGATGATCTTCTTCGTGAAGCTGAAGAAATGATAACAAAATTAGATGAGGAGTACGATAGGTCAGCATTAAAAGATAGTGTTGATGAATATTATGCCACATCTATTTTGCTTGAGATGAGAAAGAAAAGATATGGAATATAAATTATATGATCTGAAAACAACACTCTATGAAGAACAAAATCCTGATAATTTACAAGATGATTGGGAACAAAAACAGGAACAGAAGTTTTTTCAAGAGCAGATTGCAGAAAATATAGATCGTGTAAGTAAATTATTGGAAGGCAGGCGTCATTCAGTTCCTGCCAGTTTTGTGGTTGTTGGACAACAGATTTATGAGTTATTATTAATGATGCAAAAAGAAGAAAATGAACAACTTTCCCCTAGTAGAAAAACTAATAAAAGAACTAAACGAGTCAAACTCAACACTAGAAAAAACAAGGGTTCTGTCTAAACCTGAATTTAATGATCCGTTTGTAAAGGAAATTTTAAAAGCTACTCATAACCCTTTCAAACAATATTATGTCACCCCTGATAACTTAAAAAAGAGATCAGATTTGGTGGCTTTGTTTACTGAGTATGAAGATATTTTTGATTTGCTAGATGCTCTTAGTTCAAGAAAAATTACAGGTCATGACGCGATATCAGAAGTCAATGCTTTTATCAAAGCAAATATTGAGCATTCTGAATTGATTTATAACATCTTTGATCGCAATCTGAAAACCAGAGTGTCAGAAAAAATAATCAATAAAGTATTTCATAATCTAATACCATCATTTGAAGTTGCTTTGGCAAATAAGTATGATGACAAACTTGCTGCTAAGATCGATTTTACAAAAGAAGATTGGTATGCAAGTCGTAAACTTGATGGATTAAGATGCATTTGTATTGTTGATGAAAAAGGTATTGTCAAAATTTATTCCAGAAGTGGTATTGAATTTTGGACATTATCCGTTGTAAAAGAAGAAGTTAATAAGCTGAACTTAAAGAATATTGTTTTAGATGGTGAGGTTTGTATTGTTGATGAAAACGGAAATGAAAATTTTCAAGCCATTTTAAAGGAATACAATCGTAAGAATCACACCATCAAAAATCCTCGATTCAAATTATTTGATATGATTCCCTTAAATGAGTTTATCAGTAACAAGGGAAAAATTCCATTTTCAACGAGACAGAAAAATTTAGAGTATGCTCTTTTTACACAATCCAATTATACAGGAAAGGTTCTAAATCTTATTCCTCAATGGAAAGTAGAATCAGGAGAACACCTTGTTGAACTTACAACCTTAGCAGAAAAAAATGGATGGGAAGGTATAATGATTCGCAAAGATATTCCTTATGAAGGTAAACGTTCAAATAACCTATTGAAATGCAAGAAGTTTTTGGACAATGAATACATAGTAAAAGGAGTCGAAGTTGGTCCTTTCAGGGTCATTGTTAATGGTTTAGAGGTCACTGAAGAGGTTTTAAGCAATGTAATAATAGAACACAAAGGTTGTGATGTTGCTGTTGGTTCTGGATTCTCTATTGACCAAAGAAGAAGATATAAAGAACACCCCGAAGAAATAATTGGAAAAGAAATAACCGTTCAATATTTTGAAGAAACAAAGAATCAAGATGGTGGATTTAGTTTGAGGTTTCCTGTTGTAAAAGCAATTTATGAAGAAGGGCGAAAAGTTTGATATTCAATCCATTGATAGAGATAAGGTAGTTCTTATTTTAAAATGGTGCGAAAACAAATTTGGGAAATCAACACATTATAAAAGATTTCCCAAACTTCGTGTTTATAAGTCAAAGGGAACCGCAAATCCTGATTATCGAGATACTGGATTATTAGGAGAATTTCATAATGAAACAATAAAAATATTTTTAGGCTCTCATACAAGTGCAAAACAATTGTGCCGAACGGTTATTCATGAGTACAAACATTATTTGATGGGTTTAAAAGAATTTTACCAGTTATATGGGAAATTTGTTAAGAAGGGGAAAAATTTAGATTATATTGAAGATCACCATCCTCATGAAATAAAGGCTGAACGATTTGAAAAACGATGGACCGATATATGTTTTAAAGAATTAAAAAATAAATTATATGAATAAAGTTAAACCGATTTCTCCAAAAGAAATTATCGAAAGAAAACAAGATTCAATTCCTGATGAAATTTTTCAGGCAGTTAATGAGATGATTACTAAAAATTGGAATGGTCATTCATCAACCTTTAGACAATCAGATTTAGTAGATCATTATTTCTCAATTGTTGGCGGAGGAGAATTAAATAGTGATAGAGAAAAAATTTATGAAAATCACTGGCTTGATTTTGAAGATATTTATAGAAAGGCTGGATGGTCTGTAGAATATGACCGACCCGGTTATAATGAAAGTTATCCTGCAACTTTTACGTTTAAAAAGAAAAATTCAAAAGTATGATACCAAAATTTAAAAACACCCCGAACAAATCCTATAATATTGATGGGAAAGAAATATGGCATTCTCGTTCTGCTGCCGTTAATTTGGCTATTTTAGTTTGGCTTGATAATCTGGAAGGACCTTTTGTATTAGCATCAAAACGTGGTCCTGCTGCAGCAGATAATCGGGGAAAAATGAATCTTGTTGCTGGTTATTTTGATTGGGACGAATCAGGAGAAGAAGCTATTTATCGAGAAACTTGGGAAGAGTGTGGAATTTATCTTCCCAATGTATTGAAAAATGCAGAAATTATATCCAATGATCTTGATAACCCATGGTACACTAACACTAAACCAACTGAAAATCGTCAAAATATTTCATTGAGATATGGTGTTGCCTTAATTTTAAAAACAAATGATCTGCCTATTTTATCTACGGAACACAATGAAATTCCTGGAGAAGTTGAAGACCCAATGTGGGTTCCGATAGAAGATATTCACAAATATCAATGGGCTTTTAATCATGATCAGGTTATTTTAGATTATTTTAAAAGAATCGAAAAGATCATTGATGATAAATAAAATAAAAAAGATGGAAAAAGAATACGGAACCGTAACGCTTTTAAATTCAATAAAAGACACATTTCCATACGTTGAATCAGCCATAATGATTCTTGATAATAATTTTAATTGGTGGAAAGCTAATTATGAAACATTTGAAGAAGTTTTGGCAAATGAAGTAAGAGGAGTAGCTAAGGAACCAGTTCAAATAAGAGTTAGATTCACTGTTTATAGTGGTCCAGATGAAAATGTTCAGGTTGTTAAATGGAATGGTCCTGCTATTGAGTTTACTTTTATTGAAACTTCCCCTGATGTTGTGTTAAAAATTAAAAATAATATTGGAAACACTTGGGAAGGACACAAATTAATGACAGAAGACAATAAATTATTTGTATTATTCGAATGAGATATAATTGGAATGATTATCTGATAAATATTCACATTTCCAATTATTGATATAAGAGTTTGTTTTTCGAGAATTTAATAAAGTTTTTCCCGAAACATGAAATTCTTGGCAAAATTTGTTTAGGTTTCCATAACACATCCAACTTTGATTGGTTAATCCATTATGAATAAAATATTTTTTAGCATTTGGATTTCCATTTCCTGTAGTTTGTTTTTTTCTTTTTTCACGCATTGCCGAAGCTTGTTCCTTATAAAATTCTTCATATGATTTATTTTTCCTGGCGTCACTTAATTTTTGTTTATGATTTTCTGTTTTTGGTCGTTTCATTTTCGTTTTAGTTTCTTGAGAATGCTTTTTTCCTAACATTCCATTAAATGGCAAACCAACAACACCCTCTCCTCCTATTGTTAAGTTATATCCTCCCCGGCTTACATGGGAATTCATTTTATTAATCCAATAAATTTCTCTTTCTTTCCAATTATTTTCATTAACATATTCAATAATGCCTTTTACGAAATTATTTTTTCCATATAATTTGATAGCTTTTTTAATTAACGTTCCGCTTCCCAAATATTGGTCATATTCTTTATTTGATGCATGAAAACCAACATATATTTTATTATTTAACAGATTTTTAACAAGGTAGATATAATAATATTTGAAAATCATATAAAACTTTTTTTTATTTTTGTATAATATCTAAATATATATTCATGAAAGTTTCAGAATTATTTACAGAGAAGTTTCGTCCTAAAAATCTAACTCAGTTAATTGCTCCTGCAAGAATAAAAACTGAATTATCACAAGGATTAGTTCAAAACATTTTACTATATGGTTCTGCTGGTACAGGGAAAACATCTTCCCTGTTCATATTAGCAGAGAATCATCCATACATTTATATTAATGCTTCGTCAGAACGAGGTATTGATATTATTAGAGAAAAAATATCCAAATTTTGTTCAACCATATCACTCGAGGGAGGCTCTGAAAATCTTAAATGTGTCATATTAGACGAGATAGATGGTGCCACCGAGGAGTTCTTTAAGGCCCTGCGATCGGTTATGGAACGATATGCGGCTACATCAAGATTTATAGCTTCATGTAATCATATCCAAAAGGTTCCGGCGCCAGTTCAATCAAGGTTCCATATGATTTCATATGATGCTATTGATAAAGATGAAGAAACATATTTAATCGGAGAATATAAAACACGAGTAGCAAAAATATTAGATGCTATAAAGGTAACTTATACCGATGAAGTATTAACGAAATTTGTTGTCAATGACTTTCCTGATATGAGAACTCTTGTTCAAAAGATACAGAGTTTTTATTATCGAGGAATTAAAGCTCTTGATCCAAAAAATTTCAATATCAATTTCGATTTCAAAGATCTTTTTGATTTATGCCTAACCAAACCAAACCCAATTGATAATTACAAATTTATTGTAAATCAATATGGAACTAAGGTTGATGAGTCTCTTATTGTCTTAGGTAGAGATTTTCCTGAGTACATAAAAAACAACGCTCCAAGTAAAATCGATAAACTTCCAATTGTAATTATTTGTATAGCTGAATATCAATATCAAAAAGAATTTGTAGTAGATCCGATGATTACTCTTTTAGCTTGTGTATTTAAGATACAAGAAATATTGAAATGAAAATAAATAGATTTTCCATATTTATTATAGAAAGAATTCCTCTTCCAAAGCATGCTAAAAAATTAATACAGGAAAGATGTATTTGGAACTCTTATAAAGAATGGTCTAAAGATAAAGTAAACCGACGATATTGTTTAAATAAACAAAAAGAAATATCATTTGATAAAATTTTAAGACGATATAATCGAAACGGAAAATTTAAATGTTTAGAGTTTAGAACACCTCAATCATTTTTTCCCGTATTTAGAAGACCCGGAATTTACACACAAGAGAGGGATTCTGTAACCATATTGCAATCAGAGTTTGCCGATAGCGTTATGAATAGAGAATTTTATTTTCATTTTCAGGACAATTATGTGGTTTAACAGAATTTTAACAGAAAACATTTTTATTTTTAACATTTTTAAATTACATTTGACATTATGAATATTCAGACTAAATATAACCCTGGAGATTATTTATTCTTCATAAAGAATGGCAAGAAAAAAGGAGACGTTAGTATACGGCCTGTTCAAGTATTATCGATAACTGCTTTTCATAGTAATGGTCAAAATGACGAAATTACTTATAAAGTTAAAGAAATATATACTGGGTTCGGAACATCTAATGAGGAGCATGACATAGAAGAAGACTTTTTATATCAAAATGAAGGAGAAATATTAGCCTTCTTCAAAGGAAATATTAGATCCTTTTTGAATAAAAATAAAGAATTTAATGGAAGAGTTAAAGAACCAGAAAAAGATGATTTACCATTTTAAAATATAAGTATGACCAATGTAATTTTTGATTTATCAAACATGTTTTTCAGAAGCCTCTTTATAGTTGGAGGTTATGGAGCAAAAAATTATTCATTCGACAATCAGTCTGAAATAGATCAGTTAATGAGAAAAGTTTCTACTGATGTATCTTTTATTATAAGACAACTAAATCCATCAAGAGTTATTTTTGCTCTTGATTCCAGATCTTGGAGAAAAGAAATTTCGATTGACGAGAACGACGGTTATAAAGCTAATCGTGAAAAAAGCGGAATGATCAATTGGGACAATGTATTCAACACAATGAGAGAGTTTGGAGAAATCCTTAATTCCAATGGATTTATTGTTACTAAAATTGATAATGCTGAAGCAGATGACATCATTACTTTATGGCGAGATAAATTATTATTCGATCAATCTCAACACGTTATCATAGTTTCTGCAGATGAAGATGTACGTCAGTTAGTTTCATTTTTTCCATATGAACCAGGCAAGATGGTTTTTTCAACAGTTTATAATCCATTTTCAACTGGCAAAAATGCAACTAAAAGATTATTTGTACCGGATCATTTTAATGATTGGATTGAAAAACTTGATGGTGGAGATATTTTCAATCGAGCTATTGATGTGGACAAAGAAGATTTCAAAAAGCTTAGAGATAATGAAAAGGTTTCCATAGAAGAAGTAAATGGTGAGTATATCGCCATGAGAAAAATATTCTGTGGAGATGATGGTGATAATGTTCCTGCAATTTATTCTTGGCTTAGTGATAAAGGAAAGACTGTTCGTATTACTGAATCAAAATTCCAAAAGATTATCGATTATATTGGAGCCAAAGATTATTTAGATCTTGTAGATAAAGCTCCTATGATTTATGATCAGATAACAGAAATGGCTGGTCATACTCCCTCATTTAGAAATATGATCGATAGATTAAATAGACAAATTAAATTAGTTGTTTTATCGCGTTATGTTTTTCCTCAGGAAATTAATGATAAATTTGATGAACAAGTAAATGAACAACTTCAACGGCCTACAGTTCATCCCCAGAATTGGAATATGAATTCTATTTTGGAAGGAACCCGTTATGTAAGAAACAATAGTGGAAGTGAAGCATCTATTTTTAAAGAAATTGATAGGTTAAATACACAACTATTTTAATGAGTATTGAACAACTACAATATGATTGGGAATACAAACAAGAAATAAAACTAAGAGGGGAACTATATGTTGAAATTATTAATTCAAAACAAAAAGAAGAACCCTCTAAAAGACTTGTTGAATTATTTTGTGATCTTGTTAATAATACCTTGACTGGATTTAAGTATAATCAAGATTTATATGATGACTTATTTCAATCTGCTCTTTTAGATCTTTTATTGTATTGGAAAAAATATAATGAAAAATCAAATTGCGACCCAAAACTATATATGAATCAAATAATTAAAAGTAGTTTTGCTAATACATATTACACAAATTTAAAACATAAATCTAAAACAATATGCCTACAGGATATACAGCAGGTATTCTAGATGGAAAAATTAATACCTTTCATGATTTTGCGCTCGTTTGTGTAAGAGCTTTTGGAGCAGCTATTCATATGAGAGATGAAAGTCTAAATACAAAATATGAGCCAGTAAAACCAGATCAATACTATGTAGATGCTGTTAAGGAAGCTAGAGAAAGAATGATTGAACTTTTTTCAATTACTGATGAACAAATAATAGAAAGAGAAAAGGCAAAAATTCAATCAACATTAAAATATCATTCTGAAAGAATTAAAGAAATAAAAGCTCTACGTGAAAAATTAGAATATTTATTAGACCAAGCCAGAAAATATGAACCCCCAACTCCCGAACATGTTGAAATAAAACAGTTTATGATTCAACAGCTTGAAGGTACTATTGAACATGATTGCGATTTAAGTTATCATGAAGAATATATTGAGATGGCTAATTCATTAAAAGATAAACCTATTGACCCTAAAGTTATCCGAGATTCTCTATTAGATGATAACAATAGGGATATGCAACATGCAGAAGAAAGACTGAAAGAAAACATTGACAAATGCAATGAAGCAAATGAATGGGTTAAAGTATTTTTAGATTCCATAAAATGAAAGATATACAAAAACACTGGGAAGAAAAACAAGAAAGAGAAACATTTAATCCATCAAATTTAGAAGAGGCTTTTGAATGGATGGATTCCCATATGCCAGGACTTTTTGCTAGTGTGAAAGAAAACTCTACAGCAGGACTTCATCATGGTGCCGGAACTTGGTTAAGAAACAATTTACATTTGTGGGCTGATTGTCAAAAACCCTATGAAGAAAGAACTCCTCTATCTAGATGGTTTAATGATAATGGAATTTTTCATCCAGACGACATAAGTGGAATTTTATTTGATTCGCTAGAACGACATATTAAAGGAGAAGATCTAAGATTAGAAGAACAATTTAAACAATATAGAGATTATTGGGAACGTGTTGACCCTAAAGTTAATAGAGGAGAAATGTAATGACAAAACCATTATTTATATTATTTGTTGAGATGGGAACAATGTCATCTATAAAAGCTCGTCAACGGATGACCGAAGCAAGAGATTATTTAGAAAAACAAATAGGTGATGATTTTAAAATATTAGTACTTCCGACAATGAATGGCCATAGTAGAGTTCAATTTTATCCTCCGGGAATAGATATTCAAGATTTTTCAGAGGATCTAATTAAAGAACTTGCTAAAAAAACATCTTTGAAAAATATTCGAATCTCAATGAAGAAAGAAAATTTAACAGAAAATTAACAGATTTTGGAAAACTTTTTAAAAGTACTGCATAAAATAAGTAACCTGGAACTCCAGGAAAAAACTAATTAATTAACTATCCAGGATGGAACTCTTTGAACTCACAAAGATCATGTTTGAAAAACCAGAAGAATACTCTTCGGTAACCCCTGGAGATAAGAGAAAACACTTCTTCATGATAAATCGAAGAATGGCGATTCAACATCCTGAAGAAGCTCAAGCTTTACAACGTCTTAAAATAAATGAAGCAGCAGTTGTTGATTTCTGGCAACGATTTCTTATTCGAAAATATAAAGGAAAGACACCTTTTTGGATGTTTATTGCTGGTGTTAAAAAGAAACAAGAAGAAAAAGAAAAGAAAATAAACATAAAGGAATCTGTAATAAAACAATATGCTATTAAATTTGGTTATGACTTAAAATCTGTAAGAGAAGCTATTGAAATTTTTCCAGATTCAATGAAAAAAGAATTACAAAACTTTGAAAAAATATTAGAATCATGAGTGAATTATTACAAAAATTGACATTAGTATTTATGATATGGGAAGTTTTGAGACTTTTCATTAGTAAACTTTCTTGGGAAAATGTTGTTTCCAGTTGGAATAAGAAAAATGAACCTCAATTAATCAAGGGAAAATATCCATTACTAAATTTTATAGGTTATGCCTATATGATTTATCTCGTATTATTATTATTTACACAATGGTGGTGGGTTTCTTTAGCTATGATTGCCTTAGCTATATTAACAACCATATCAATGTTTCCTGCTATTAAAAGAGGCGATTCATTTAGTCTTCATATATTTTTGATGTATCTTGCAGACGCAGCCATAACTCTAATTTTGCTATGTCAGATAAATAATCCATTAGAACGGATATTATAAATGTTTAAAATTGAAATAACATCACATCGAAATTATCGTGTAAGTCTTGCAAAAAAGACTATACAAATTTTCGATATTGAGTCCCAAATAAGAAAAGATAAAGAGTTGTTTCAAGCCTATCAAGCAAACATCGCTATGTCATTTGTAGATCATGCTTATCATTGGAAAAAATTTCGTAAAAAATGCTATTTAAGTGGTGCAGATATTCATCAAATTGCTAACGATGCAGCTAAGAATTTTTTAAATATGTGGCTGAGTAGATGAAAAAAAGAGACAAAATATTTAGAGAAGTAAATTACAGAAAGTTTTTAGGTCGAGAAGACGAAACAGATACTACAAAACCCCCTATTGCAACAGTTAAAAAGGTTGTGGAATGTTGGCAAAAAGGTGGATTAGATGCCGTCAAAATATTTTTAAATGAATCAATTGTATGGGGAAATACTTGGGAAGATAAGATTAAGAAATTAATAAATGAAGGAAAAACTCTCTCTGCCCAAGCCGAAATAGAATTAGTCGCATTTAACTTAGATTTTAGAAATCAATTATATAAAAAGAAATTAGACCCTAATAAAATTCAAAAACATGGACGTTAAAAAACTACTTGAAGCTGTAGAAGAAAAAAATCTTTCAATTAAAGATTTAACAATTCTAAATTTAGTACCGAATGTTGTAGATGATGTTGTAATTGGTATTCCAAATGGGCATGTGGAAGCGTATCTTCCTAAAGATATGTCTGGAGATAGGTACAAAAAGTGGCTTAAAGGACGTGGTGGTATATTTTATAGAGATTTAACAAGGGCTAATTCGAATCGTCCTCATGGAAAGTATGTACTGCTTGAAGGAAATAACTCCAGAATGATTTCGAGGTTAATTGATGATGACGAAATAGAATTCTTTAGTGTACTTAAATTAATAGATGGAAAAATAAAGGATCACCCCTATATGACTATTCGTACACTAGAGGAGGATGAGAAACTAACATCTACTCAAAGATATATAAAAGAAAACGATGAGGAATATAATTCTGAAATAAGAATTACCATTCCGAACAATGATATATCCTCAGAAGAGCCTGAGGACAGTGAACCTGATCATGGGAATGTTTCCCTATTTGAAGATTAGTTCGCTTCACAATCCCTAAAATAAATAAGCTCTATAGCTTAATAGATGCTATTGATGTAAAATTTTTTTGAATCAATTATTTTATTTAAATTTACATTGTTGAGTAAATGCTAAAATAATTGCGTACATCTTGGCATTAAGTTAAACTAAAAAAATGAATTATGAAAGTAGTAAAACAAACTAAAAATTTGCAAACGAAATCCGGAAAATTTAAAAAATTCTTTTTAATCAACTTTTTATTCTTAATCAGTTTTATGTTTTCTTTCAATTCCGGAGAAACACCCGTGAATGCTCAGTCCTTTATTGGTTCTGATTTTTCGAATACAGCTTATGTTTATTCTGTTCGCGATCGAGGGCGTATGGAGTTAATAAATGAAGTTAAGCTCTATATGCATGAAATTGCTCCGGATTCTAAGTTAGATCCGGAGTTTCTAGTCTTAAAATGTCTAGAGTACGACATGGATATTGCATTTGTTGTTGCCCAGGGTATATTAGAATCACATCTTGGGACAAAAGGACTTGCAGTTCAAACAAATTCGGTATGGAACGTTGGCACTTATGATAATGGAGAGATCAAATATCGATACAGCAATGTAAATGAGTCAATAGAACCATATTTGAAACTCCTTAAAGACAAATATTTAATTAACATATCTATTAAAGGTGATACAATATATAAAGACTTGAATCATTTATTACAAGACAGAGGATATAAAAACTTAAAAGGAGAAAGATATGCTACGGCTTCTTCATATGAAAATTCATTGCGAAAGATAATGATACAGATCAATATGGACACTAACATTCAAATGTACCAGCAAGTAATAACATTATCAGACGAAAAAATATTAGCCTATTTTGGACCAATAGAAAAAGAGATCGTTTCAGATTTAAAAGAAATTGCAATGAATTAGAAATCATTCAATTTTAATTTGAAGGGGGTTTTAACCCCCTTTTTTATTGGGGTAAAGTAATATAATTAAAGATATATAAAATAAAATTTAACCTATGCCTTTAGATTGGGGAAATCCAAATACTTATAATTATGTAGATCAAGAACATAATTTGATGTTATGTCGAAATGAAGAATGGAATGTTACAATCGGAGGGGGTAGATACGAAGCAATAGCTAGATCATTTATTGCCTATGTTTGTTATGGAGACGAAAGATTTATTGAAGGAATAGAATCTTGCTGGACAAAAAAACAAATTAGAAAAAAATACAAATATGTTGGACGTCCATATCCTGTTAAGGTTGATAAATTACCTCCGTTTGTTGCTGATCACGTAGCTTATTCTATCTTTGCTTTTAAATATGCTGGGTATTCTAAAGAATCACTTAAAGATTTTATTAATCACACAAAAATAAATTTTAATCCATCTTTATATTTATGGGCCAAAGCTTTAATTGGAAACAAACTAAATGATCTTTTATTTTATTTTTATATGATTCCAAAGGTTAAACTTGTTACATTATGGAACAAGCTCATTTATAAAATTGCCCCATTTGAAGATGAGGTTTGCCAAAATGGATGGATTAAAGTAGATAATGATTTAAAACCAGAAAGAATAAAAAAATTAGCTAAAAAATTATATTCAATTGAAAAATTACACATGTTAGCGTGGCAAATATATTTTATGCCCGAATCCAAATTAAAAACAAAGTTGCAAAAAATGTGTTTAAAAATAACTCCTAGACATAATTATGTGATAAAGATGATATTAGGATCTAAGGAAAATATTTCTAAAAATAAAGTTAATAATTATAAACCTATGACAAGTTATAGATGGCACACAATATTAAATCCTTGGATAACGGATCGTGATCTGAGTATATTAACAGACGAAAAATTATTACAAGCTAATGTGTTAGATGTTGATTATGTAAAGACTTTATATAATACTATTTGGTGTCCACCGATAGATAAGAAAATAATAAATTAATATGAATTACGTATTTAATCTACAACCAAGCCCAAAAGATGATAGAGACTTTTTACTTGAAAGTATTTATCCATATTCTGTGGCTCTTCCTGCAACACTAGATCTTCGTAATGGAATGCCTTCTGTTAGAGATCAGGGACAATATGGAACTTGTTCTGCACAAACTGCCGCGGCAATGAAAGAATGGCAAGAACGAGTAGATGTAAATTTTAAAAGTTACATGTCACCACAATTTGTTTATAATTTAAGAGAAAACTATGGAACAGAAGGAATGACACCTAGAGACACAATGAAAATTTTATATCATGTTGGTATTGTTCCTGAAAAAGATTATCCATATGCTTCTTCATTTGAAAATTTGGATCCATCTGCTTTAAAACCAATGTTAGCAGAAACAGCTGCCAAGTACAGAATTTCTGGATATGCTGCAATAGGAACCATAGATTCTTTGAAAAAAGCTTTACTTGCAAACGGTCCTTGCTACATCGCATTTTCTGTTTACAATCCCGAAAAAAAGGAATTCTGGAAACCTGATTTTCCAAATCAACAAGCCATGGGAGGACATGCTGTTACAGTAGTAGGGTGGTTAAAGGATTCATTTATTATACGAAATTCATGGAGTTCTCAATGGGGAGACGGTGGATATACATATTATAAATTTGTAGATTGGGGATTCCATTGGGAAGTTTGGACAACTATCGATGCAGATACATCTCAAGATAAACTCGAACAAATATCATGTGATAGAGTAGGATTTCTTAGAAAATTATTTCATAGAAGAATTAGACAATATTAATGAGAAAATTTTCATCCATAGAAGATTGGGAAAAAAACCAGGAGAGAATTTTACGTTTGCGTGATACTTTAACTCTTAATATAGAAGCAGGGTTAGAACATTATGCAAAATTTATAGATTATGAATCTATTGAATATCACGAAGGAGACGAACAAAGTACTTTTTACATAAATCTACTTATTCCGAAAAATGATCCAATTGTTAAAGATCAAAACAAACAATCTATAAAAGATGAAATTTTTATCTATATTGGTAGTAGTTCATACACTGGTCCAGGGGGTCCTTATGAGAAAACAGATCGGAAGAGCACACGTCTGAACTCCAGTCACACCATCCAA
>ERZ795059.1235-NODE-1235-length-29144-cov-10.466224_pt1 | contig 29144 bp, 25 predicted proteins | sample MGYA00375143_ERZ795059 | MGnify/ENA primary metagenome ERZ795059 (study PRJEB30188, sample SAMN05720168) | activated sludge metagenome | isolation source: Anaerobic digester | place: USA | collected 2015-01-07 ... | reverse complement strand
TAATATAATATTAAATTATTATCGCTTCTCCTTTTTTTTCAATAGGTTATTTTTTTAAAATTAATATAACTTAATAATACCTAAGCTGAATTTCATCGGAAAAGGATAACAGTATAATTTGCTCTTAATCCTTGTTCCGAAAATCCGGTTTTATATAACATTCAAAAATCGTTTCACGATTTCCTCAACTTTTTAAAAGTTGAAGATAAAAAAAGGACCAAGACACTATAAATTTATATTGGTTTCAAAGCGCTTCAAAAAATATTCTTGCCGTAAATGCAAAAAATTTATTGATAAGATACTAATGCTGTTTTCAGGTTAAAATGCTATAAATTCCACATTTCTTTCGTTTATGACCAGCGCTGCATAAAAATAAAAAAATCTAAAAAAAATTCAAAAAAAATTGTTGACAATATTAAAATTAAAATTATACTGACCGTTCAGTTTATAATTTTTTTCAAAAAAATAATCGAAAAGCGATGAAAAAGAAAGGAATTTCTATGAAATGAAATTAAAAAAAATTGAAAACATCGAAGCGGAAAAAAACAAGATTATCGAAGCGGGATTCAGATGTTTTATAAAAAAAGGGTATGCCGCAACTTCCGTCAACGATATTGTGAAAGAATACGGCAAAAGCAAAGGCAATCTATATTATTATTTTACTAACAAAGAAGACATACTGATTGAAATGATAAAAAAATGGACGAACGAAACGTTTGAAATGGCGTCCAAATTAAGAGAGAATTATGAAACTGTAATAGATTTTTTAAATGATTTTATAGACGGCAGTTTTGATTTTTTTGATAAAAACAACGATTTTTTCAGAGTGAAACTTGAATTCAGCGCAATTTGCTGTCATAATAAAAAAATTAAAGTTTTATATACGGAAGCGCAGGAACGCTGGGCTTCGTTGTTTATGCCGTTTGAAAAGGAATTTATAACGCCGAAGCATTTTAAAATTTTTCTGACCTCGTTTTTTTGCGTTATAGACGGAATAATTTTAAGATTTGTTTTATGGAAAAATTTTTTCAACAAAGAATTTAAAAAGCAGATAAAAAAAGACATATTATTAATATTGAAGGAAAAGCTAAAATGAAAACTATTCTAAACAGTTTAATTTACTTAATAATATTTGCGTCGTTTCTAAACGCGAATGAAACCGGAATTTCATCCGTATCGCTTGGAATAAACGATTTATTTGATTTGGTAAAAAAGAATAATATTGATATTATAAACAAGCGGGAGAATCTTAAATACACAAATTATCAGATTGACGAAGTGAAATCCGCGGCGCGTCCGGACGTTAAATTTGAAACAAATATGACAAGATACAAAAATGAAACTTTGAAAGAACCCGGTCCGTTTGACAATTATAATTATAAAGTCTCGCTGGTTCAGCCGTTATTCACATACGGAAAAGTAAGTTCCGCGATTAAAGCCGCAAAGCATTATTATAACGCGGCGGAATATGATTACAGAATAACTGAAACCGACGTCGCATTAAACGCGATACAAATTTATTATGCGATTAAATTGCTTGAACATCAAAAAAACATTCTTTTATCAACGGAAAAAACTTATTATGAACATCTTGAGAATATTAAAATAAGATTTGACGCCGGCGACGTTACAAACGTGGATTATTTATCTGCAAAAGTTAATTATGAACAGGTTAAACCGAAAATTATCGAAGTGGAAAACAATATCTCCAACACAAAAAACGAATTAAAACTTTTATTAAATCTGGATTTGAACACAAATCTGATAATTACCGACGATATTAAATATTTTGAAACAGATCCGGCAAAAAGTAAAAAAAATTATTATGAAACCGCGTTAAAAAACGACAACAATATCGGCAAACTTGTAGAATCGATAAAGGTTCTTGAGCTTCAGAAAAAAATCGCGGAAAATACGCTCAGACCGTCGCTAAACTTAATTGCGAATTACGGAGGCGAAGGAGACGAATTCGGTAAAATATTCAAATCTGAAAATGAAAACGCTTTAATAGGAATCAATTTGACATTCCCTTTATTCGACGGATTCAAATCGAAGAATCAGGTCAAAGAATTTAAAATACAAATTGAATCAAGCGTAAGAACGCTTAATTTAATGAAAGACACAATAAAGAAAAACATTGAAAACAAGATTAATGACATAGATCAGTTTAATAAACAAATTAAATCAAATGAAACGCTGCTTGAACAGTCGGAAGAAGCGTTCAGAATAGCGAACGAGAATTACAAAGCCGGAGCGTCGATAAATCTTGACGTAATCGAATCTGAAAAAAACAGACTAACCGCGCGTCTTGCTCTGATAGAATCGAAATATAATTATTTAATATGCGTTTACCAATTAAAAAAATTGATAGGCGTCGATTTGTCGTTAATAGAATTTTAAATAACGTCAATAAACAAATATTTTTGTCAATTTTTCAAAGACGCTATATATAGAAGTTTTAACAAGCGAGCATATATGTTTTGAAAAACTTCACTTTAAAAGTTGACGATAAAAAAAGCGCCTTAATAAGACGCTGTAATTTATATATGTTTCGAACCCAAATAATGCATTTGGGTTAAAGCGTTTCAAAAATATTCTTGCCGTAAATGCAAGAAATTTATTGATAAAATACTAAATTTTAGATTTATAATTTTTTCGTTTTATGAATTCGAATTTAATTTAATTTTAAAACTAAAAAAAATTTCAGGAGAGTATTAAAATGTTAAAAAAAATTTCAACAATGATTATTATTGTCTCGCTGCTTATATGCTGCGGAAAAAAGACTGAAAAAAAAGGCGAAGTTTCCGGAAGTCAAGCCGACACTCAACCGGTAATTCAGCAAGTTGAAAAAATATATAACGTAAGAGTATCGACAGTCGAACCTCAAAATATAAAAGATTTCATTCAGGTTACAGGCGCCACTTTTCCGGACAAACGCGTCAATCTCGCTTCATTCAGCGGCGGACTTGTAGAAAAAATATATTTCGACGAAGGTCAATACGTGAATGAAGGCGACACCGTTGCCGAAATAGATTTACAGTTGTATTATATCAAGTTAAACAAATTTCTCGCGGAATTTGAAAATGTTAAAGCGAATTATGAAAAAGACAATCAATTATATCAATCAAAAGCTATACCGAAAATAAAGTTTATAGAATCAAAATCAAAATACGAGTCTATGATTCAGGATATTGAACAGATAAAAGTTTATATCGACAGAGCTATAATCAAAGCTCCTTATTCAGGATTTATCGTAAAAAAATTCGTAGAGCCCGGCGAAATCATACCGCAGGGTCAAACAGTGTTCACATTAAATAAAATGGATGTTTTGCGGGTAAAATTCGAGCTTCCTTCTAAAGACATCGGATTTTTCAAAGAAAATCAGACAAATTTAATTATAAGTTTTGACGCGTATCCCGAAGACGTAATTTACGGAAAAATAAACGTAATATCAAAAGATATTATTTCGCAAAACATGACATACGAAGCTGAAACATTGATACAGAATAAAAATTATAAATATAAAGCGGGATTGCTGACTCGCGTTAAGGTATTAAAGCAATCAATAGCCAACAATGTAGTTATCACAAAAAACGCGGTTATAGATTACGAAGACGGCTCTAAAGTTTTCGTGTTAAACGACAGCGGAACCGTATCTTTAAGAAACGTTAAACTCGGGGCAATGGAAAACGACAAAGTCCAGATTATCGAAGGGCTTGATTTAAACGAAAAAATCGTAGTCGAAGGTCAAAAAGATTTATATGATTCGGCTAAAGTAAAGGTTGTGGAATAATTATGAAACTTATTGAGGTTGCGGTAAAAAATTCTACCGCCGTATTCGTATTTATATTTGTTTTGCTTATACTCGGAATAGTATCTTATAAAAATCTTCCGCTTGAATCTTCGCCGGAAGTCAAGATTCCGTTATTGATAATCAACACATTTTATTTCGGCGTGGCTCCGGCGGATATCGAAAGTCTTGTCACGAACAGAATCGAACGCGAATTAAAATCGCTCGATAAATTAAAAAAAATCACTTCCACTTCAATGGAAGGACTTTCATCGATAAGAGTGGAATTTATTCCCGGAGTGGATCTGGACGTAGCCAGACAAAAAGTAAAAGACAAGGTTGACCTTGCAAAGACCGAATTGCCCGACGACGCCGAAGATCCGGTTATAGAAGAAATCAATTTTTCAGAATTTCCCATAATGTATGTTTCGTTATACGGAAAAAATCTCGGTCTGTATAATCTGAAAAACATCGCGGAAGATTTCAAAGATAAAATAAAACTTATAAAAGGAGTTCTGGACGTAGATATTTCCGGAGGACTTGAGCGCGAAGTTCAGATAAACGTGGACCCGGCAAAACTAAGATATTATCAGGTTTCGCTTGAAGATATCATTAACAAAATCAAGATGGAAAATATAACAATGCCCGGCGGCAGCATTGAGATAGGACAGTTCAATTATTCGGTCAGGATTCCGGGCGAGATTGAAAAACCCGAAGATATGTCGGACTGGATAATCACGGAAAAAAATAATATGCCAGTTTATCTTAAAGACGTAGCTCTGATGACTTATAAATATAAAGAGATTAAAAGCGTTTCGCGTCTTGACGGTCAGGAAGCGGTTACGCTTTCAATAAAAAAGCGGACCGGAGAAAATATAGTTTATATTGCGGACGCTGTAAAAAAATTGTTTGCTGACGAAATGAAGGTTCTTCCCAAAACTCTTAAGTATGTTATTTTAGGCGACCAGTCAAAAGAAATCAAAATGATGGTAGACGACCTTGAAAACAATATAATAACATCGCTAATTCTCGTTGTAATAGTTTTATTTTTTTCGATGAATTTCAGGAATTCACTTTTTGTCGGCGTAGCAATTCCTTTTTCAATGCTGCTTTCATTCATAACCCTTGATTTTCTCGGCATTACTTTAAATATGATAGTGCTATTCAGTTTAATACTTGCGCTTGGAATGCTTGTGGATAACGCTATTGTTCTTGTCGATAATATTTACAGGTATATGCAGCTTGGCAAAAGCAGGTTTGAAGCCGCAATACTCGGTTCTAAAGAAATTGCATGGCCTATAACAACCTCTACTCTGACTACGCTTGCGGCGTTTGGTCCTCTAATGTTCTGGCCCGGAGTCGTGGGCGATTTTATGGGTTATCTTCCAAAAACCGTTATTATAGTTTTAACGGCGTCGCTTCTTGTGGCTTTAACTATAAATCCGGTAATATGTTCGGCATTTATGAAGATTAGTAAAAAAGCTAAGAGAACCGATAAAACCAAAATTCATAAACATAATTTTTTATTCAATTTTTACAGACGCATTCTTTTATGGGCGTTGGGTCATAGAATTGTTTCTCTTTTGGGAATGATAGGACTATTTATATTTACAATAATAATTTACGCGAAATTCGGAAAACCAATAATATTTTTTCCGGAAGTTGACCCGCAGCAAGTAACAATATCTTTAAGTTTTCCGGTCGGCACAAAACTTGATTACACGGATTCATTTTCAAAAGAAATAGAAAAAGCGATTATCAATACGCCTGACAGTCTTCATTATGTTACAAACGTCGGAGTGGAAGGAAGAGAACAAACTTATAAATCCGAGATTCAGATTGATTTGAAAGATTTGTTGGACAGAAGCCAGAATTCAAACATAACGTTGAATCAGGTAAGGGATATGATAAAACCAATCCCCGGCGGAGAACTCGAAATAGCTCAGCCGGACCACGGACCTCCTACCGGAGCTCCGGTAACCGTAGAAGTTACAGGCGAAGATTTTAAAATATTAACTTCAATATCGGATAAAATAAAAAAAGAAATTCAGACAATACCCGGGCTGATAAATTTGCGGGACGATCTCGAAGAAGAAAAACCCGAAATAAAAATTATCGTTGACAGAGATAGAGCGAGCAGATGGGGATTAAGCGTGATGCAAATTTCAAATACGGTTCAGGCCGCAATAAAGGGAATTGCCGCTTCAAAATACAGAATCGGAGAGGACGAATACGATATAACGGTAAGATTTAGCGAAGAAAACAGAAAGAATCTTAACGATTTAAAAAACATTATAATATTCGGAAAAGACGACAGGATGATTCCTTTATCAAATATAGCCGAAATAGATTTGAAACCAGGATTCGGTTCGATTTCGCATAAATCGTTAAAAAGAATGATAACAATCGAAGCCGATAATAAAGAAGGATTTAACGCGTTTAATATCAGAAAAGAAGTAGTTAAACGAATTCAAAAAATCGAAAATACGTTTCCGCGCGGATATTATTACACTATGGCCGGCGAAGACGAAGAACAAAGAGACGCTCAAATTTTTTTATTGAAAGCGTTTTTATGGGCGATATTTTTAATCGAGATAATTCTTATAATTCAATTTAATTCTTTAGTGTTGCCGCAATTAATTATTTTCAGCGTGGTTTTATCCACTATGGGAGCGTTATGGGGGCTATTAATAACCGGTATGCCTTTTTCAACCATAATGACCGGAATAGGAATTATATCGCTTGCGGGAGTAGTAGTGAACAACGCCATAGTTCTGATAGATTTTATTGAAGAAATGAGAAAAAAAGGATATAGCAAATTTACGGCTATCGTAAAAAGCGGAGTTATCAGAATGCGTCCGGTGCTTTTAACAGCCACTACGACCCTGCTCGGATTAATTCCAATGGCGCTCGGCATAAGTTATGATTTTAAAAAATGGGAGCTGATAACTCAAAGCGAAAGCGCTCAATGGTGGAGTCTGATGTGCGTTGTCGTAATATTCGGACTGGGAGTCGCGACGGTTCTGACGCTTGTAATAGTTCCGGTTATGTATTCGTTGTTCACAAGAAAAAAATATTATAACGAACGCAGTTCGACGAATTTTTAACCCGAAATCAGTTATAAAAAAACGGCTCCGTTAATCTCAAAAAATAGGGATAAATGGAGCCGTTTTTTTATATGTCTGCGTTTCTCTTTTTGAATAATCCGTATATTTCTCCAAACCCGTAAGGAATGTGAGTAATAAAAAATAAAAAAACAGTATAAGGAATCAATCCTAAATTTTTTATCCCGCAAATATAAATCGAATATAAACAAATAAAAATCAGGTAATAAAAAGGAAGATACCATAGAAGATTCCAGCATGGAACATACAAAAAAGACAATACGAGAATTATTGGAGCTATAAAAAATATATTCAACATTCCCCGATGTTTTTTTATAAGCCACATTCTGCCTTTTCCGTAGACAAACATATTTTTAGCCCAACTTTTGGGGCCGGTTCTCAACTTGTGTATCACATACGAATCTTTAAGATAAACGAATTTATATCCGGCTTTGTTCAATCTATAGGTCAAATCTTGATCCTCGCCGATATTCCCCATTTTAATATCAAACCCGCCGATCTCAAGAACGCATGATTTTTTATATAAAACATTAACGCACGGGATATGGTTTATAATCGAGTCGTTTTTTAGAATTTTCCCCTGAACGCTTCCTCTGCTCCCCACAAAAGAATTCAACATAATTCCAAGCGAACGGTAAAACAAAGGATTTGCCGCTTTAGAAGAAGGCGGAATATTTGAACCGCCGGCGCCGGCGAGTTTTTCTTTTTCAGAATACCGGTTATAACCATCGCTTAAAATTTCAAGCCAGTTTTCAGGAACTTCGCAATCAGCGTCCGTAAAAGCGACAAATTCAAAATTCGAATTTTCAACTCCGGTCTGACGCGCAAGACTGATATTTCTTTTTTTTATGGAAACAATTTTAATATTGGGATTTTGTTGGCGATATCTTTTTAAAATCTCGGGCGTGGCGTCCGTAGAATCGCCGTCTACTACTACGATTTCATATACGCCCGATTTTAATTTATTTTTTAAAATGGAATTAATGCAGGTTTCAATATTTTTTTCTTCGTTATAACAAACAACAACAACTGATATATCCATAATTGAAATTAAATCATTAGGTCGTTATATCTATCGACGAAGACGACGGAGCGGTAAGAATAAAAGAATCTTTTTTGTCAAAATCTAAAAATTTCACGTAATTATTCCAATCGGAATAAAATGAATTCAGCGCTTTTTTATAATCGGATTCAGAATCGGTTTTAGTAAAATATTTTTTTATGCTCGTAAATGCCTTGTCGAATTTATTGGTAAAACTTGTTTCCGCCTGATATGACGACAATTCTGAAATATATCCGCCGTATAAATATATATTATCTTCTATCAAACTTAAATCCTTATCGGTCATCAAAGTATCGACAGTATTAGAAATATTTTTAAGAACGCCTTTTGACAAAAGAGTGGAACTCTCGGTGGAAATCTCAAATTCCTGAGCCATAAGACTTACTTTCAGCATCGCCAATCCGATATTGGTTCCGGCGATTAATTCCTTAACGGTTTCGGGATTTTCCTTAAGATAAACTTTAGAAACGTCAAAATTATTATTCAAAGAATACATCAATTTTGAAACGGCGTTGAGTTCGGCGAAATTCAGCGTTTCCGCGCTTTTAGTTCCGGTTTCTTCCGTGTCGGTTTGTTTTAAATAATCAAGAAAATCGTGAGTAAGATAAGCGCTGTCGCCTGAAACGTATTCCCTATATTCCGTCCAGTTATAATTATTTTTTTTAATATATTCCTGAAACTCGGCGCATCTGTTTTTTATCATTTCTATTGTCGAATCGACAAATTCCGCAGTATCGAATTTAGTCGTTTTTTTTGAAAGCGGATATTCCACTTGTCCTGAAAAATTACCCGTATAAAAATTTGTGAATTGTATTCCCAAAATATTTGAAAGCCGCGTAATTTCTTCGTCAAACATAACGTCGAGTTTTTCCAGATATTCTTTAAGATACGGATCTTTGGATTTATCGGTTTGAATAGTCGATTTTATAAGCGAATACCGCATAATTACCTCGTCAAACGAATCGCCGGTTTTCAAATTATATATTTCGGTCGACGACCCTGACACCGGTCCTTCGTTATCGTCATATTGAACGCATAGTTCTTCTTCTACTTTTTCCCAGTCTATTTGATTGGAGGATGAATTATATATAGAGGCGATATTAAAACTTTTTACGAACGAGTCGGAATCAAAAGTATATAATTCGTTATAATTCTTTGGCGATGCGCTTGCGATAGACGATGACTTTGACGACGAAGCCGAAATATTCAGCGATGAATAATTTGAATAAGACGAAGACACGTTAATCGATGACATAACATCTCCTAAAATTCATATTTTTTATTATTAATAATATAAATATTAAGCCGATTTGTCAATTATTATTTATCAAAACAAATTTTTAAATTGACTTTAAATATAATTTAAACGGTAAAAAATACAAGTTTAAATTTCATTTTTCCAATAGCATTTTGGAGTTAATAAAATCTTGAATAATTCGATATGAAGTTTTAGTATTATCAGTTTGACAACATATCTGAAAATAATTGTCCGCGAATATATAGAATTCATTTTTTATTTAATACATTATATTTGATTTATAGCCGACGGAAAGATTATGATAAAATTCATCAAATGAAACATCCGTATTAATTATTGTCGCGATAATTTTAGTCGTATTATTATAATCTTTTTGCGCTACATATATTGCTTCAAAAATAGCCGGTTCAAATAATATGTTTTCTTCTTTTTCATTTTTTGCATAAACGGGTTGAGGGAACTTAACGAACGAACTTATAAATCTAATATATTTTATTTATACGCCTCTTTAAAATAAATATTTTCCTTTGCCGGTATTACAATGAACCGACACAAAATCGGCTTCGGTTATTGACAAATCAGAAAAACCTTTATCATAAAAAATAAATATTTCGGCTATATTGCCCGCGAAGTTATTAGAATTTTCGGCTCTTTGGACGCCAGTCCGCCAAGCGCCGTAAATCAATGAAGGGACCGCCGAGCCGACCGCCCAAAATTGCTTTTGGTTTTTTTTTCTTCTCCATCAATATATAATCTGTTTTAAACGGCTTAATCTATAAAACTCATTAGTTAAAATTTATTTTTAAACCGCCAATACTTTGTTTTATATTGTTACTATTCAGATGCTTTAATCAAACCGTTAAAACGGTTTGAAAAAGGCGTATGTTTTTTTATTAACCCAGCAATTAATTGCGGGGTTAATTTTAGAATATCCAGAAAATAAACCGTTTTAACGGTTTTAAAAATGTTCCTGAATAGTAACTTTATATTTCTATTATAAATTTTTTTTTATTCTTTTTTCGCGAAGATTCGCGACAATTCGCGAAAAAAAAATTCTTCCGCTAATCTGCGCGAATTTTACGCAATCATTTTAAAGCTCAAAACATCTTTGAAATTTTTATAAAAACTTTGTTGTTTTGCGGCGAAAAATATTCTCGTTAAAAAAACAAGAATAAACTTTGTAAGACGATAATGCGTTTCCGGTTAAAATCCGACTGCAATTTAACTGGAAAATCAATCCGGTTCGATATGAATTAAAACGTCGTAAATATTTTCGATTTTTTTCATTATATTTTTTTTTAATTCTGTCGCGATATCGTGAGATTTTATAACCGTCCAATTTTTATCCACTCTTATATGCATATCGATAAATAATTGATTTCCAATATACCGCATTCTGATATTATGATAATTTTTTATTTCTTTATTCTGTTCGATGATATTGCAGATTTTTTCTTTAATTTCTTTCGATGGAGCGGTATCGATTATTTTTTTTAAAGATTCAAAAGTTATGGAAACGCCTATTTTTAGAATTATAAAACAAATAAGCAATCCAAGATACGAATCAATGTAATGAAGCGAAGGGAAAAAATAGATTATTATTAAACCTATAAAAACAGGTATTGAGGATAACGCGTCGCTTCTATGATGCCATGCGTTTGCTATCAGAGCCGTATTTTTAGTTTCTTTTCCAATATTTACGGTTATTCTGTATAAGTATTCTTTTAGCGCGATTGATAAGAAAGCTGAAACTAAAGCTATGAAATACTGCAAACCGGTTCTGGATATTTCAGGATGCCGGTAAATCGCAATTGCGGATTCCATTCCGATATATATAGAAACGCCGGCAAGCATAATTCCTAAAATAATTTCCGACAAGGTTTCGATTTTTTTATGTCCGTAATTATGAGTGTCGTCTTTCGGAATATCGCCGAGAATTATTCCGAATAAAACTATGATATCGGAAACCAAGTCCGACAGCGTGTGTATTCCGTCAGCTATTAAAGCCTGACTTCTTGCGTATATTCCGGCGGCTATTTTAAAAAGAGCGAGCAGAATATTCAGAATAGCGCCTTTAATTGTAACATAAACGCGTTTATCTTTGAAGTTTATCATCTGGATACTCCAGATTTTTTTAAATCTTCAAGTTCTGAAATAATCCTGTTCAATTGTTTTGCATTGATTTTGTCCGGATTTTTTTGAAACGAATCTTTTAATTTTAAAATTTCATAATCTACAGTCGAGGATAAAATCTGATTTATAACGTCGGTTCTAACAGAGGCGAGCATATAAGAAATAAAAAAAACGTCGCCTGAATCGTTCTGCCATTTTTCAGTATAAAATTTTTCTTTGTTAAAATTATTTTGAAATACTTTTGAAAACGACTTTGAAAATTTATCGTTTGCGCTAACCGGATTGAAAATTATATTCGGCAGATTATAACGCTCGGCTAAATTCTGAAATTGAAATAAAACCAGTTTGTTTATAACGCTGAAAAAATCGGAACCGGCTTTTTTTACGGCTCCGTCGACGGAGTCTTTTTCGGATTTGCCGAGATTGGAAACAAATACGGATTTTATATGAGTTTTACTTAATTCGGTATCTTTATAAACCCACAAAGGAGGTTTTTGCGGAGGCAGCGGACTTATCCTTCTCATTGTCTTAAGAAGTTCAGAGTCTGCGGATTTATATTGAATCGTTTTAGTCGCCGCGCCTCCGCAACATAATTGCGGAAAAATTAAAATCAATAAAAGAGAAACTCTCATAAATATTTTTTTCAATATTTATCCTTAGTTATTCTTCTAATGCCTCGTCCGGAATATCGGCGTTGAAATAAACGTTTTGAACGTCGTCTTGTTCCTCGAATTTTTCAACGAGATTCGCGAGTTTTTTCCCTGTTTCAACGTCTATGTCCGTTTTATTTTTAGCGACAAATTCAAGCTTTGCGCTTATTATTTCAATATTATTGCTTTCGAGAATTTTTTTTGCCGGTTCGAAATTTTCAGGCGTCGTCGTTATTATTAATTCGTCTTCGTCTGTTTCAATATTATCGGCGTTGGCTTCAATTATCATATCGAAAATTTGTTCTTCTTTATATTTGGTTCCGTCGAGAACAATGATTCCTTTTCTTTCAAACATCCATGAAACCGAACCTGAAGTGCCGAGGTTTCCGTTGCATCTTGAGAAAAGATGCCTTATTTCCGCGGTTGTTCTGTTTCCGTTATCAGTTAAAGTTTGAATAAAAATCGCTACTCCGCCGGGTCCGTATCCTTCGTAAGATTTTTCTTCGTAAGTCGAACCTTCAAGTTCGCCGGTTCCTTTTTTAATCGCTTTTTCAATATTGTCTTTTGGCATATTGATTGATTTTGCTTCTGAAATAATATTCCTTAAACGCGGATTACTCGACAAATCGCCGCCGCCGATACGAGCCGCAACTTGAATTTCTCTGATGATTTTTGTGAACATTTTACCGCGTTTAGAATCGGCTGCGGCTTTCTTATGCTTGATTGAATGCCACTTTGAATGACCTGACATATATAAAACACCTCTATATTAATCTAAAAAAATAAAAAAATTATTTAATTTTATCCAACGCTTTATCGATTCTGTTAATCGCTTCGAGCAACCTGTCTTCTTTGACTGTAACGGAAATTCTGATATAACCTTCTCCGTGTTCGCCGTATGCCGAACCGGGAGCTACTACGACGCAACATTCGTCAAAAAGAAAATTTGTAAATTCAATTGAAGTCATTGATTTTGGAACCGGTATCCAGAGATAAAACGTTCCTTTTGGAGGTTTATAATTCCAGCCGTGTTTGTTCAGCATATCAACGACGAGTTTTCTTCTTGCTTTGTATATCTTGAGCATTTTGGAAATGTGTTTGTCGCATTCGTTAAGAGCTTTTATTCCGGCAAACTGAACCGCGTTAAAAATTCCGGAATCAGTGTTTTCCTTAACTTTGCTTAATCCTGCGATTAAATCCTTATTCCCGAGCGCCATCCCGATGCGCCATCCCGTCATATTATATGGTTTTGAAAGCGAGTTAAGTTCTATGCCAACATTTTTTGCGCCTTCAGCCGATAGAAAACTTACCGGTTTATACCCGCCGAAAACTATTTCGCCGTAAGGAAAATCATGACATACCGCTATATCGAATGATTTTGCGAATTCAACTGTTTTATTGAAAAACTCAATGGTTCCTACAGCTCCGGTAGGGTTGTTTGGATAACATAAAAACATTCCTTTTGCTTTTCTCGCTATGTCTTCGGGAATGTCTTCGTATTTAGGAAAATATTTATTTTTCGCCGTTATCGGCATTGAATAAGGAATTCCGCCGGCAAATAAAATGCTCGCTCTGTAAGCCGGATACCCCGGATCCGTCATTAAAACATAATCGCCCTCGTTGACTACCGATAAACAAAAATGATGGCATCCTTCTTTCGAACCAATTAATCCGAGAATTTCAGACGCGGGATCGAGCGATACGCCGTATTTACGGTCATACCATTCTGAAACGGCTTTTCTGAACGAAAACATTCCTTTTTCTTCATCCGTTGGATAATGGTGGTTTTCAGGGTCTTTGGCTGCTCTCGCCAATTCCTTGATTATGACCGAAGGCGTCGGTTGATCAGGGTCGCCAACTCCGAGACTTATTACGTCTTTTCCTTCGGATTTCGCCTTATTGATTTTTTGTCTTAACTGCATAAATAAATAAGGCGGAATTTTTTCAAACCTTTTAGCTAATTGCATAATTGTAATTTCTCCTTCTTAATAAATAAGAATAATCCCGCGCTATTTTTAATAACTGAATTATTATTTTTTTGTCTTCATTTCTTTAATTAAATGAGACGCGATAATCAAACGCTGTATTTGATTAGTGCCTTCGTAAATTTGGGTGATTTTGGCGTCGCGCATCATTTTTTCCACCGGATATTCTTTCATATATCCGTATCCGCCGAGAATCTGTATTGCGTCGACCGTAACTTTCATAGCGACGTCGCTTGCGAACGCTTTTGCCATAGCCGCTTCTTTGCTTACGTTTTGAGCGCCGCCGTCGATAAATCTTGCCACTGAATAAACGAGAGATCTCGCGGCTTCAATCTGCATAGCCATATCCGCGAGCATAAATTGAATTCCTTGAAAACTTGAAATCGGCGCTCCGAATTGAACGCGTTCTTTTGAATATTTTACGGCTTCGTCAAGAGCCGCCTGGGCTATGCCTAAAGCTTGCGCTCCTACGGATGTTCTTGATTTGTCAAAGGTAGCCATCGCTATTAAAAATCCGCGCCCTTCTTTTGCGATAAGATTTGCCGCGGGAACTCTGCAATCCTGAAAAATCAGTTCGCGGGTCGCCGACGCTCTGATTCCGAGTTTGTCCTCTTTTTTTCCAAACGTAAAACCGGGAGCGTCTTTTTCAACTATGAAACAACTGATTCCGCGAGCGCCTTTGCCCGGATTTGTGACTGCGAATACGGTATATATATCGGCTTCGCCTCCGTTTGTAATCCATTGTTTTGTTCCGTTTAGAATATAATAATCGCCGTCTTTTACCGCGGACGTTCTCATATTAGCAACGTCGCTTCCCGCGTCCGGTTCGGTTAACGCGAATGCCGCAAGTTTTTCGCCCGACGCTATAACCGGAAGATATTTCGATTTTTGTTCTTCGTTTCCGTATAATATAATCGGATATGCTCCGAGCGCCGAAGCCGCGTAACAAATGGCGGTTCCTCCGCATCCGTAACTTAATTCTTCGGTTGCCAAAGACATAGCCAAAACTCCGGCTCCCATTCCTTCGTATTCTTCGGGAACAAAAACCCTGAATAAATCGGATTTGGCGATAACCTTAACTATATCCCATGGAAATTCGTTCGTTCTGTCGTAGTGTTCTCTGGCGGGTATGATTTTTTCTTCAGTAATCTGCCGAGCAAGATTTTTAATTTCCAATTGTTCTTCGGTTAAAAAATAATCCATTGTTTAATCCTCCAAAATATTTTAAAATTACCGCTTTTATTATATTTCAAAAACTGACGCAATCTATCCTTTCGTTATCCGAATAGATTTCTATTTTACCGGACAATGAATCGTCGATAAAAAAATCAATTTCCATTTCCTTATAAATTTTTTTATACTTGTTTTTTTGTCCAAATAACAAACTACTCCATTTTAAAGGATATTTTACATTAAGGTTGCGAATATTACAATTTTTTTTTAAAATATTTTTAATTTTCCGGCAAATATATTCGGATTTTACAAGTTCGCCTAATGCGGGATGATACGAACCGGTATCTAAAATTGAATTTGAAACGAACTGAGGTTCAGAATGAAGTCCAATCCGTATTATCTTTATATCCGTATTTTCTAATGAAAACATAACGGAAACGCATCTGTCGATTATTTCGCTCAATCTCAACGGTTCGTATTTTTTTTGGTTATACATTATTTCAAGTTTTGTGTTTTTAATGATTACGACAGGATATATTCTTAAAAAATGCGGATTTATTTCTTTGATTTTTTTTATGGTCTCAAGTTCTATCGCAAGGGAACTTTCCGGAAGCCCGAGCATTATTTGATGTCCGAGTTTTATTCCGGAAGATTTTATTATATTCGAGGATTCAACTACTTTATCGATATTATAAAATCTTCCGCTTGCCTCCAATACTTTTTCATTTAAGGATTGAACGCCGAGTTCGATTATTTTTACCCTGTATGATTTTAAAAATTTTATAATATCCGCATTAATAAATTCAGGATACGTTGAAATTCTTACATATGCGTTTTTCAATTCGGCAAATTCAATAACCGATTCCAATAATTTTTTTTGAATATCAATTTTTATACCAGTAAAACTTCCTCCGAAAAAAGCGATTTCGGAGATATTTTTGTTTTTACAGAGTTCTATTTTAGATTTTATCTGAGTTTCTATCGAAGTTAAATCAAAAGTAGAAGTTATTTTTTTTTGGTCGCAGAATACGCACTTCTGTTTGCATCCGTATTGCGGTATGAAAATCGGCAGGATATTATTTTTCATCCGCTCATCTCGATAATGTTAAACCTTGAATTTGACGTCGCGGATATCAATATGTTTTTAAAACCCGCGCTCCGGATTTTTTGAAATAATTTGTCTGTTATTTTAAAAGCCGGATAAATAATAACGAATCTTCCTTCTTTTTTGATTAATCTGAAACCGGCGTTCAAGATTGAAGTTTCGCAGCATAAAATTTGATGTTTGGATATTGTTTGAATATAATTATCGTTTAGTTTTCCTTCATAACAATTATAATACGGAGGATTCATACAAACTAAATCGAATTTACTTTTTGAGACTATCGAATACCACTCCAGATCGGATTCGATTATTTCCATATTCCCGATATTGTTTATCTCGACGGTTTTTTTTAATAATTTCAAAACGTCCGGATTTATGTCAAGGGAAAAAACTTGACATTGTTTATGGGTTCCGGCGTATAACGCTGATACGATTCCGTCCCCGCATCCGAGTTCGAGAAAACTGCCGGATTCGATATTTTTTATATAATCAAAAAGTCTGATTGAATCGCTTGAAAATTTGTAGTTTTTGTTTTGATAAAAAAATAATCCGGGCGAGATTTCAATTAAACTATAATCGGAATTCATAAATAAGATTAATTCAAAAATAATTTTTCAATATCAAAAACATTTCATTTTTGATTTTAAACAATAATTATTTTATCGAAAAAATCAAGTTTTTTTAACGGTTTTATAATATCGCCGGCTAAAATTTTCTTTCCTTTTCCGATGAAATTCGGCTTAGGTTAAAAAACATTGGGAGGGGTTATCGAAGGATTAATCTCGGGCGGAGTAATTCTGTTTTGCATAGACGGAGGCGTTATGGAATTATTTCCGGCGGCTGATATATTGTCCAGTTCGTTATCGGAAATCAAACATTGTTTGAAACTATCGCTTTTATTGCGGGCAAATTCATCTTTTATAGAATTCATTATCTTTAGGGTTATTGTTTTTTCCGGCGATATTGATTCTATAAAATTATTTAATTCTTTTAGTTTTGAGGCGGTTATTAAAATTTTTTCAAACTCTTTTTTGCAATTTTCACATTCGGATATATGTTTTTCGATTAATCTCAATTTATCTTCAGATAATATCGAATCCAGAGATTCGCAAAATAATTCTAATATGTTTTTACAATTATTGTTCATAGTAATTGTCCTTTCTTTTATTATCTGATATTATTAGTAACTTAAATCTCGAAAATGTTCAAATTTTGTTTTATGATAATGTATCTTTTAATTTTTGTCTTGCTCTAAACATTCTGCTCTTAATTGTGCCGACCGGCAATTTTAAAATTTCGCCCGTTTCAATGTAGGACTTTTCTTCAAGCGCGACTAAAACGCAGACCTCTCTTAAATCTTCCGGAAGGTTTTTTATCGCTTTAATACATTTTTTACATTCGTATTTATCTGCGATGTTTTCTAATATTTTGTTTTCGGCGTATGGGGATTTTACAAGACTGTCTATGGAAACGCATTTTCTTTTTTTCTTTAAATCCCTGTTTATATAATTCCTTATGATATTTACGGATATTCCGAACAACCAGCTTGAAAACTTGGAATTTTTTTTGTAGGCGTTTAAACATTTAAAAGAGGCGAGAAAAACCTCTTGAGTCAATTCTTCAGCGGCGTCAATATCATATATATGTTTTAAAACAAATCTGAATATCATCGTTTGATATTTTAAAACAAGCGTTTCAAATTTTTCAACGTCCCCTTTCAAAACTTCTTCGATAATTTCTATATCTTCTTTGATATTATCGCTATTAATTTCCGTTTTCAATTTTTGTTGTCCGTTTTTAAAATATTTGTCAGCAATTTTTTAATTTGATTTTACTATCGCTATATAGAAAATTCAAATGAAAAATTAAAATAATTATATCCTCGCTACCGGCAAAATTTTTCATTTTTAAAAATTACATTGTGTTTTGGAACTTTTTAATGTAAAATTAATCAAATTAATTCGGAAATAATATTAAATATTTAATGACAAAGTTAAAGTTGTTAAAATACGACTTAACATTGAACGAATTTTTATTCGGATTTAGTATTATCTTATCGGGAAGTGAAGTTTGAAATGAAAAAAGGATTTTTGTATTTTTGGGTTTTATTATTTATATCGGCGGCCTCTGTGTTTTCGGCTAACATAGACAATGAACTTATGGTTATCCAGACAATGGTTCAAAATGGAATGTATGACATTGCTGTCGAAGAGCTTGAACCGATAATTCAAAATAATCAGGGAAATCCAAGTCTGGATCTCGCTTATTTTTTACTCGGCGAATCTTATTTTTTTCTTGATAAATCCGATTCCGCTTTAAATCAATATAAAGCGGTTTATGAAACATTCAACAAATCCTCTTTAATGGATAAAGTTTTATACAGACTTGGGATATTAAGTATTAATTTGAAAAAATTCGAGGATTCAAAAAAATATTTCGAAGAATTTTTAAAAGCGTATCCCGCTTCTGAACTCGCGGCAGAATCAAAATTTTATCTCGGAGTAAGTTGCGAACAGACGGGTAATTATAAAGCCGCAGTCGAATACTACGATTATATTATTAATAAGGGATATTTAGACAAATTATATCAGCAGGCGAGCTATTCCGCCGGCTGGTGTTATTTTAAACTGAACGATTTCGAAAACGCGGTTAAACATCTTAAAAACGTTAAACCCGAAAACGAATTTATCGACGCCTATTATTATCTTGCCAAATGTTATGAAAAACTTGGTGATAAAGAGAAAGCTGAAAATCAATACGAAAAAATTCCGGAATCTTCCGAGATTTATAAAACGGCTTATTACGCGCGTTGCTGGTTGAAATTTGATTCGGGCGGAAAAAAAGAAGCGGCGGAAATGTTTGAAAAATTCATATTGAAATTTCCCGAAGACAAACTCGCTTCCGAAGCTATGTTAACGGCGGCTAATATTTATTACGAACTCGATTCGTTTGAAAAATCTTTAAATCTTTTCAATTCTTATTATGAAAAATATTCGGGTTCGCAAGATATCGAAAAATTAAATCTGATAAAATCTCTTTATTTTGCCGGTTATTTGTCGCTTCGTCAATATGAGAAATCCAAAACAAAACAATTTGCTTTGGACGCTGAAAAAAAGTTCGCGTTGCTGACTTCTAAATTCGATAATAAAGAATTCTGCGGCAAATCTTATTTTAGACTGGGACAGATATTCGCTTATCTTGAAGAAAACGCGAAAGCCGCCGAAAATTACAAAAAAGTTATTGAAAATTACGCGGATAACGAGTTTGCCGGACAAGCCGGTTATGAAATCGCCAAACAGTATTATTTAATTAAAGATTATGATAACACAATAAAATATCTTAAATTATTCAAGGAAAAATTCGGGTCAAGCCCCTTAATCGGCGACGTTAATTTTTCGCTTGCGGAAACTTATTATCTTATGAAAGACTGGCAAAATTCCATCTTTGCGTATTTGGATATTTTAAACGATAAATCCATTGATAAATCAAAAAAAGAATACGGATATTATATAAACGAACTCGCATACTATAAACTCGGATGGTCGTATAACAATATTCAAAAATTTGACGAAGCCATAAAATATTTTGAAATGCTGATAAATCAGTATCCCGAAAGCGGATTAAAAATTGACGCTGTGAATCAAACCGGTAAAATTTATTATGATAAAGGCGAAATTGAAAAATCCAAAAAATATTTTTCAATAATAGAAAAAGACGGCGGCGCTCCCGACGCTAATGCGAAATCCAATCTCGCATATATAACTTTTGTTAAAGCCGAAAAAGATTTTGAATCGAAAAATCTGGATTCCGCAGTTTCAAACTATAAGGAATCTTTAAAACTTTACGCCGAACTTAACGACGAAAAAATGATAACCCCGCTTCTTTTAAAAATCGGAGATATTTATTATTCCCAAAAAAAATACGATGAAATCGAAAGTTTTTATTCATCGGCGTTAAAAACATATTCGGCGCAACCCGATATTTTTCTTGTTCGCCATAATCTCGGCTGGGCGAATTTTGAAAGCGGTAAATTTGATAAAACCATCGAGAATATGAAATTATTTCTTGAGGGCGCGGATAAAACCAAGTCTGCCGCTTCCGCTGATTTAATCGAAGAAGCTATGTATCTTGTTATTAAAAGTTATCAAAATTTGAAGAATGATTCGGAAGCTTTGAGGGCGATAAATCTTTTTTTAAACGCTAATTCAAATTTAAATTCAAAATATTATTCGCTTGTATGTTTCAATAAAACCATAATTGAACGAAATCTTGGAAAAATAGAGGAATCGATAAAATCAAGCGAATCTTTTTTACAAAATTTTCCCGCTGACGAATTTTATTTTTCCATTTTATATAATTTGATTGAATCGTATTCGGAAACTAAACAATTCGATAAATTCTTGGATTCGGCAAAAAAATTAATCGGTTCGGATTCCGATAAAATCAGACCGGCGAATATTAAATTTATGCTTGTGAAATACTATGCCGAAAATAATAATTTTAACGACGCATTGATTTGGACTGAAGATATCGCCGCACAACATCCGGATTTTAAGTATGTCGACGAGGTTATGTTTATTTCCGCGAAAATTCAAGCGTCCAATAACAATAACGAAAAAGCTCTTAAATATTTTAATGAAATCGTTGATAAATTTAAAAAAAGCGACAGGTATGAGGAATCGTTATATAATCTCGCATATTTGAATTTTATTGAAAAGAAAACTGATTTGTCTATGCGATTCTATAAAAAATTTATCGAAGAATTTCCTAAAAGCCGGTTTATAATTAATGCTATGACCGATTATTCGAATGCGCTGATTTCTAAAAACGAATTCAATGCCGCGGCGAATATTCTTACCGGTCTTTTGAATAATTACGAGATTCCCGACGGATTGCAATCGCTTGAAGCTATGTATAATCTCGGCAAATGTTACGTCGGCTTAAAAAATTTTGAACAGGCTATTGAAATTCTTACGCGGGGAACTCTGGAATATGATAAACTGCTGAAGGATAAAATAATTCAGGATAACGACGTCTCCGCTAAAATCTGCATTTTAAAGGGCGACGCGTATTTTCAGCAAAATAATTTCGCTAAATCCATATTTGAATATCAAAGAGTGGCGGCTGTTTATCCGTTTAAAGGGTTCATTGATTTGGCTCAATATAAAACCGCTCTTGCATATATCAAACTCGGGAAAAATAATATTGCCGGCGTTCTTCTGAACAAAATTTTGACCGATTTTCCAGATACTCCGTTAAAACCGGATATACTGAAATTATTAGAAACTAAATAATTTTTTTTATTGCCGGGAGGCGGAAAACCAATATGGAATTTTATATTCATAACATAGATGAAACTGATATTAACGAAGTTGTCAACGTATTAAGAAATCCTTTTTTGACAACCGGAAAAATAACCGAATCCTTTGAAAAAAAATTCGCCGCTTATTTGAATAAAGATTTTGCCGTAGCCGTAATGAGCTGCACCGCGGCTCTGCATTTGGCGCTTTTGGCTTATGATATCGGAGAGGGCGACGAGGTTATAACTACCCCGATGAGTTTTGTGGCTACGGCTAACGCTGTAATTCATACCGGAGCAAAACCCGTATTTGTTGATATTGAAGCCGGAACCGGAAATATTGATCCTTATTTAATTGAATCAAAAATTTCAAAAAAAACAAAGGCTATAATTCCCGTGCATTTATACGGAAATTTGTGCGATATGAAAACAATAAGCGGTATTGCGCGCAAATATGATTTGAGAATTATTTCGGATTGCGCTCATTCCTTGGAGTCTAAACGAGACGGATATAATTCGGCGGATTATTGCGACGCCGCTTGTTACAGCTTTTACGCAACTAAAAATCTTACCTGCGGCGAAGGCGGCGCTATAGTTGTTAATGATAAAAATATCGCCGAAAAACTAAAAATATTAAGACTTCACGGAATGTCAAAATCAGCGATAGACCGTTATACCGATAAATATAAACATTACGACGTTTCAACTATCGGATGGAAATATAATCTTGACAATATTCATTCCGCCTTATTATTAAATCAACTTGACAGAATAGACGAAATTTGCGTTCAAAGAAAAAAGTTGTATGAAAAATATATCGAGGCTCTTAAAGGAATCGATAAAATTTCTTTCCTCGAAATTCCGGAAAATTCCGAATCGGGCTATCATTTATTTTTAATAAGAATTAATGAAATTGAAAAAAGAGATTATTATATTCGCGAATTCCAGAGCGCGGGCATACCTGTGGCGGTAAATTTTAATCCTATTCATTTAATGAGCATTTATAAAAAAATGTTCGGACATACGGAAGGCGATTTTCCAGTTGCGGAAAAATTCGGAGCGTCAGTGATTACGCTTCCTTTCTATACGAAATTGTCCGGCGAAGATTTTAAAATAACAGTCGACGCCATAAAACATATTTTTGTTTGAAATGAAAAAAATATTTTGATAAGCTATTAAACGACTTAATCCGCGTAAATTGAGCGAAAATAGAAAATAAAAAAATCAGAAAAATTATTTGACTTTTTTTTTTTCGCATATATACTTTATTCCAAAGTGGGGGCGTAGTTCAGTTGGTTTAGAACGCCTGCCTGTCACGCAGGAGGCCGCGAGTTCAAGTCTCGTCGCTCCCGCCATTTAACTGATTTATTATCAGTGGCTTAGAGAGCCGATTTGAAGAAATTCAAATCGGCTTTTTTTTTGCCGTGCGAAAAGTGCGCGAAAAACTCCTCTTATTTCAACACCATTTCAGCTTACAAAAACAAATGGTGTTTTTTTTGAAACACTGGAAATTATTGCGTTTTCAATAGTAGGAAGTTTTTCGATCGCATCTTTTTTTCGTGACAGATTCGAGCGCGAATAATTAGCAAGCGAGCCCTTCGGTAACTTTCCCGTCAGATGTCTTATTGTTCCTTCTTCAACGCCCGCAGCTTCAAGACTATCCTGAAAAGTATGCCTGAACGAGCGCGGCGCAACTTCAGAATTAAGATTATTTTTAATCATAATTTTTTTGAATTTTCTTCGCATCTGATCCGCTGTATTATCGCGCTTCAGAGAATACTTCAGAATATATCATTCAGCAGGAATCAAATCATTTTTAAACAACGAGCTGTGTAACCTTTTAGTTTTTTGGTAATGTTTTACTTTTCCGAAGTTAAAAAGGGCAGAGGAAGTAATGCTCCGGTTTTGATATATTCTTTAACCGAGTTAATTAAAAACTCTAGAGGATTAATATTATTTTTTTTCAACGAAGTAAATATAGTTAAAAAAACAGATAATAATTCCTCTACATTAAATATTTACAAAAACGATTTTAATGTTATAATTAATAGGAAAATCAATTAACATTTAGTAAGATTATACATCAAAACCAGAAAATTTGTCAAACAGTTTCTTTCTGTTTTTTTTGCCTATTGCCAGCAATAGGCAAAAAAAACGAAAAAAAATTTATGTATCGAAAAATATGATAGTGGAAAATTTGTGAAATGCGCAGAGTATTATCCGTGAACTTTTATGAGAATAAATATGAGTTGCGGAAAAAAATGTAAAACAATATTGCGGGAAGAAATAAAATTATGAAGTATTGCAATATTCCTGATATTGTTCTTTTCTGAGAAAGCTGTTTTTACCTGTGTATTGCGTTTTGATTTTAAGGCGGCGGAGTTCGCGCCGAGCGTCTTTTGGCGAAATGAGTTCAGATAGTTTTAGTTTAGCGCCGCATTCTGGACACTTGAGCGGGTAGTCCTGATAGACCTTGAAAATAAGTTTTGCCCACGATTGTTTTGCCGCGATGCGTTCAATATTTAGCGCATTATCATTTGGTTTATTGCCGGCAGATTTAAAAGCGCCGCGAAAGCGCGTTGAATATGCGCCATAGTATTTTACTTTATGCCGGTATGGCTGCGGAATATGCAAACTCAAGCGGCCAAGCAGTTTGAGACAGTTCATCGTTTCAAAACCAAATTCGTCCGAACGCGCAAGTTTGCCTTCATAATCGAATTCGTATTGTTTATAACGGATAGTAACTGTTTTTTTGATTTTATCGTATTAAGTTATTTTGGCTTCTGAAAGCGGCGTGCGAACCATATCTTTTCCAATGTTTTCGAGAATATGATTTCTACTTTGTTCAAGATTATTTTTCTCCGGCTCGGAAATGTGAAAGTTAAAGCCCTTTGGATATTTGAGCCGAAAATTTGCAAATTCTTTTTGAGTAATGACTTTCATATTTAACAGCAGCGACAAAATTTTATTACGCCAGACCATCCGCCTGCCTGTGCGTGCCGCACGCAGACAGGCATTTCAAAGTAATTCGGTAAATGCATGTTCCAAAAGCCGCCGCATTCATCAATACATTGCGTTGTGCAAAGTAAATGAAAATGAATATTCGGATTCAGCCGTTCTCCAAAAGTTTGCGGAACCATTACAATACCTGGAACAGCATCGCATAAAGTAACTTTTTTTGTTTTTCTTTTTTTCTTATTAAACCCGAAAACTGCATTAGAAATTCAAAACGCCGCTCAAAACTAATAAAACAAAGGATCTACGAACAAAAATAATCTGCATAAAAAAATACAGAACAATATTTCCTCCAATAATATAGAATACAGAAAAATTTCAATATAATTCGGAGGACTAAAATGAGTAAAAAATATGATATTGATTTAGGCAAAGGCAAAATTAAAATTAGTTTTACGGAAAAGGTAATTACTTCATTCGGCGGGCTGTCATTATTATCGGCATTTTTAAAAAAAATAGAATTTCGATTTCGCAGAAAAATTGGATTCCAATTCACCAGTAATTTTTTAATTATATTTTCGACTTTTGCTGCCGGCTTTTTCTTATCCGAAGCCTTGTTTTTATCGGAATTATATTTTACTCGTCGATTTTGATCAATACTGAATAACGAATTTTTTTCTTGAATTCCCGGTATTATATTGTATTATAACTTAACTGCGGCATTTCCGGGCGCAATACGCTCTGATTATCCGTAAATAATTTTATAAAATAATATATATGAATAATCAAATTTTAGAAATCGCTCCTTCGATATTGTCCGCCGATTTTACCAGACTCGGAACGGAAATTAAAGAAATTCAAAATAGAATAAAATATCTGCATATCGACGTGATGGACGGCAGTTTCGTGCCAAACATTTCAATCGGAATACCGGTGGTGGAATCTCTTCGCCCAAAATTTCCGGAATTAATTTTTGACGTTCATTTAATGATTACCAATCCCGAAAATTTTGTCGAACCTTTTGCAAAAGCAGGTTCGGATATAATTACTTTCCATAGAGAAGTTAACATAAATCCTACGCTAATATTAAAGAAAATCAAAGACGCGGGTAAAATTGCCGGAATATCGATAAATCCGGATACTGACGTAAAAACGCTTGATTGCATTCTCGACAAAGCGGATTTAATTTTAATAATGTCGGTGTTTCCGGGATTCGGCGGACAAAAATTCATTGCATCCTCGTTAAAGAAAATAGAATATTTAAAAGAGCAAAAAATCAGAAACAACTATAAATATTTGATAGAAATCGACGGAGGCGTTAACGCTGAAACCGCCCCTTTGATTATATCTGCGGGAGCCGAAATACTCGTAGCAGGCAGCGCGGTTTTTAGTGAATCCGATAAAATCAAAGCTATCGACCGGATATTAAACTCAAAAACCTGATTAAAAAAAACTAAGCCTGATAAACGGGAAAAGTTATTAATTATATCAAAAGTATTCTGCTGAAAAAGCAAGAATATTATTGATAAGACGCTAAGCCGAATCTCATTGGAAAAGGAAAAATAATAAAGTTTAAAATTTTTGGAGGGTTTATATATATGTCAAATAAAGAAATAAAGAAAATAGTTCTCGCTTACAGCGGCGGTCTGGATACTTCCGTTATAGTTCCGTGGCTTATTGAAAAATACGGATGCGAAGTCATAGCCTGCATAGCTAATCTGGGGCAAGACGAGGATATGGAATCCGTTAAAAAGAAAGCGTTATCAAGCGGCGCGAAAAAAGCTTATATGTTTGATTTGCGGGAAGAGTTTGCGGCGGATTACATTTTCCCGACATTACGGGCGGGCGCGGTTTACGAAGACGAATATCTTCTCGGCACATCGTTTGCCAGACCGCTAATCGCCAAAAAGCAAGTAGAAGTCGCTGAAAAAGAAAATGCCGACGCCGTATCTCACGGAGCGACAGGAAAAGGCAATGATCAGGTCAGATTCGAATTAACTTATTACGCTATGAATCCAAAGCTAAAAGTAATAGCTCCGTGGCGCGAGCCGGATTGGAATCTTGTATCGAGGGAAATCTGCATAGATTACGCAAAAAAACATAATATACCGTTAAGCCAGACTAAAAAGAAAATATACTCCGAAGACGGAAACTTATGGCATTTAAGTCACGAAGGCGGAGTTCTTGAAGATCCAGCCAACGAAACGCCATCGGATATTTTTAAAATAAGCGTTGCTCCTGAAAAAGCTCCTAATAAAACCGAATGCGTCGAAATAGAATTTGAACGCGGAACGCCGGTAAAAATCAACGGTAAAAAATTATCTCCGGCAAAAATAATTGAAACGCTTAATATTATCGGGGCGCGCAACGCAATCGGTCAGGTTGATCTTGTCGAAAACCGTTTAGTCGGAATGAAATCCCGCGGGGTCTACGAAACGCCCGGCGGCGCGATTCTTTATTTTGCTCATCGCAAACTCGAATCTTTAACGCTTGATAAAGAAACAATGCATTACAAACAAATCATAGCGTTAAAATACGGCGAATTAGTTTATAACGGCCAGTGGTTCACTCCCTTAAAAGAAGCTATCGACGCGTTTGTCGATTCAACTCAAAAATTTGTCTCTGGAAAAGTTAAAATTAAATTATATAAAGGAACTATGCGACCTGCTTCCATTACTTCTCCGTATTCTTTATTCAGAGGGGATATAGCCACGTTTGGAAAAAGTCTTGAATACTCTCATTCGGACGCGACCGGTTTTTTACGGTTATTCGGATTGCCGGTTAAAATATGCGCGGGAGTTCACAGAAAAAAATAGATTTGCAAATGAACATTCAATACGCGTCTATCGACGTAAAAAAAACCGTTTCGGAATTATCTCTTTTATTTGACATAAATCAAATACTGGATTTGTCTGCGGATTTGCAAACCGCATTATACGAGATACTAAAAAAACTTGCGAACGACAGGGGAATGACGCGGGGAACTCTGACTATTCTAAACCGTAAGACCGGAGAAATTCATATAGAAACCGCTTACGGGTTGTCAAAACGTCAGCGCGAGCTTGGAAAATACAGACTCGGCGAAGGCATTACAGGAAAAGTAATTGAATCCGGCAGTCCGGCTGTAATACCAATAATCTCAAAAAATCCGATGTTTTTAAATAAAACCGGAGCCAGAACCGATTTGAAAAACAAGGATATTTCGTTTATCTGCGTTCCAATAAAAATCGGTTCTGAAATTATAGGAGCTTTAAGCGCGGACAGGTTGTTCGCTAACACGATTTCGCTTGACGAAGAGTTAAGACTATTATCCGTAATTGCGAAAATGATAGCGCAATCGGTAAAATTGCGCCAGGATTTTCAAGAAAAAAACAATCGTTTGATTGAAGAAAACTTAAGACTTCAAGAAGAATTAAAAAATCTCGTTTCTCCAAGAAATATTATTGGAAATTCGGCGGCGATGAATCATATTTATCAGTTGATTCATCAAGTCGCCAAAAGTTCTTCCACTGTTTTAATAAGAGGCGAGAGCGGAACCGGAAAAGAATTGATAGCGAACGCCATACATTTCAACAGTCTAAGAGCCTCAAACGCTTTTGTCAAAGTTAATTGCGCGGCTTTGCCCGAATCAATTATTGAAAGCGAATTTTTCGGACACGAAAAAGGAGCGTTTACCGGAGCTCTGAATCAGCGAAAAGGCAGGTTTGAGTTGGCCGATAACGGTTCAATATTTCTCGATGAAATAGGAGATCTGTCGCCGCATCTTCAAATAAAACTTCTGCGCGTTCTTCAGGAAAAAGAATTTGAGCGGGTAGGCGGATCTCAAACGATAAAAGTGAACGCCCGAATAATAGCGGCTACCAGCAGAAACCTTGAGAAATATTTGTCTGAGGAAAAATTCAGGGAAGATTTGTATTACAGATTAAACGTTTTTCCAATACATCTGCCTCCGCTGCGCGAAAGAAAAACCGACATACCCGCGCTTGCCGATTGCTTTGTTGAAAAATTCAATAAGGCGAACAACAAGAATATAAGGAGAATTTCAACTCCCGCTATAGATATGCTGATGGCGTATCACTGGCCGGGAAATATCCGCGAGCTTGAAAACTGCATCGAGCGCGCCGTTCTGTTAAGTTCCGACGACGTAATTCACAGTCATCACCTTCCTCCAACGCTACAGACGGCGGAAGAAAGCGGAACTACTTTTAAAGGAGCTCTCGACGACAGACTTAACAGACTTGAAAAAGAATTAATTCTCGACGCGTTAAAATCCGCTAACGGCAATATAACTAAAGCCGCTCAATTACTCGGCGTCACAGAAAGGATAATGGGCTTGAGAGTAAAAAAATATTCTATAGAACCAAAAAGATTTTCGCGGGAAAATTCTAAAACTTTTATGCATATCTGATTTTTTACCGATATATATAACGTCTTTGAAAAGTTGACAAAAAATATGCGTTTATTGACGTTGTATTTAAATGCATTTATCAGGGATAAATAAGGATTCGATTTTAAATATTTGTATTATTTAATTGACTAAAAAAAATACTAATATCAGACAACCCGAAGTCAGGGGAACGAATCTGATACCATATTGAAAAAAAGCCG
>ERZ795059.1219-NODE-1219-length-29324-cov-8.738870_pt1 | contig 29324 bp, 25 predicted proteins | sample MGYA00375143_ERZ795059 | MGnify/ENA primary metagenome ERZ795059 (study PRJEB30188, sample SAMN05720168) | activated sludge metagenome | isolation source: Anaerobic digester | place: USA | collected 2015-01-07 ... | reverse complement strand
TGGAGAAGCGAAATCAACTGATTTTGCCCTCTAGTAAGCCCTATTTGACAGATTAAACCATATTTTGGCTAATCTGACCAAATAGCTCCGCTTAAGCGAAGCATGATTCCTTCCAAGAGTATAATATATATGGTCTTACACAAGACACTTAACTCCGTAACCAAATCAATACTCATAGTTCTGATAACCGCTGTCACTTTAACATCCATAAAAATCCAAAGCGCGTCAGCCTTGGAATTATTGCCTCCGTCACCCATGTTTTCAACGGCCACGCAAATTCTGTATGACGCCATGCAAGAACGGGCTTTCACTATTCCGGAAAAACCGGTTGAACAGACCAAACCGATTATCATGAGCGTACCTGAAGTCAAATATACCCGGACTTATACGGTGACCGCTTATAACAGCGTGCCTTGGCAAACCGACTCCACTCCTTGTATCAGCGCTGACGGATCCAACATCTGTCAATTAAGAGAACAAGGTGAACAGTCTTGTGCCGCGGCTCTGCCTTTTGGAACCAAAATTCATGTGCCCGGCTTCGGTGTCTGTACGGTCCGCGACCGCCTGGCCGCCAAATACTCACATAGAATAGACTTATACTTTGGCGGTGCCGATCAAATACCGGCCGCCAAGAGCTGGGGCAAAAGACAAGTGGTAGTGGAAGTTTTAAACAAAGAAACGTAATTCAAAAACACTCGGCTCAAAGCCGGGTGTTTTGTTTTTATCTTAAAAAGATAATTAATGATTGCAACATTGGCGGCGCCGCGTGAAGCCGTTGGTTGTTTAATTATTGGGAGCCTCGTAAAAGCAGCCAGCTGCTCATGAGGTACGTAAAAAGCCGTCTTATGCAAGCGGCTTTTTACGTGGAGGCGTGAGCGGGAATCGAACCCGCGAATACAGGTTTTGCAGACCCGTGCCTTACCACTTGGCTATCACGCCCAGATCTGAATGTTTAATCTGATTCTAAGCGTCCTGATGTTATCAAGCCATAAAAAAAACGTCCAGCCGATCACCAAGCTATCAACTTCTGACAGTTGTCTATTAACCCGTGTTCAGGTAACCTATGCGCCGTATGTTGATTTTCGGTCATCGCGGCCTGCCCAACCGGCGGGTGGCGGAAAACACGCTCATCTCTTTTGTCCAAGCCATGCAGGCCGGAGTGGACGGCATAGAATGCGATGTGCGTTTAAGCCGGGACGGACTGCCTGTTGTTTTGCATGATGAAAATCTGGCCCGGGTGGCCGGTGATGCCCGGCGCTGTAAAAATTTAACCGCCAAAGAATTATCCAAAATAGAATTGCGCGGCGCGGGCAGTATCCCTGAACTCAATGATCTGACCACGGCCATACCTCAACCGTATTTAATCAATCTGGAAATTAAAGATCCGGAGGCCGCCTCCTGCATCATAGCCAAATTAAAAACCAGCTCCGGTTTGCGCGCCCGCACTTTAGTCTCTTCTTTTCATTTTTCAATTTTACATGACTTTCAAAGAGAACTGCCTGAAATCAAAAGAATTGCTTTAATGCATATCTGGACGGTCCCGGGACGCAAGCAAGCCGTCTGGCCCCATATCTTTAAACTCGAACCCTGGGGTTTTGGCACACGCGTTTCTTCTTTGAATCCGGCACGCGTGCGCTGGCTGCATGCCAGAGGCCTGAAAGTGGTTACTTATGAAGACCGCCCTTCAAGCCTGGCCACCAGACGCATGGTCAAACTCGGAGTGGACATAGCCATTACCTTCAAGCCGGATCTGTGCCGCCAATTATGGAATAAAAAAATTCAAAATTTTGATTAAAAAAACCGCGGTCAATTCAGACCGCAGGAGTTGACCAGCCCCAGAATCTCGCTTTGCTGCAAGATCTGGCGCTGATACAAGGTGCTGTACAAACCGTGTTTGCTCATCAGATAGGCATGCGTGCCGTACTCGGCCACTCGGCCGCAGTCCAACATAATGATCTGATCCGCTTCTCTGATGGACCACAGCTGGTGCGTGACATGCACAATGGTGCACTGACCGCGCAAACCATCAATGGCCGTCTTCACTTGATAGGCGCTTTCCGCGTCCAGATGATTGAGCGGCTCGTCCAGCAGAAGAATAGCCGGCCGGCAGAGCAGGGCCCGCGCCAAACAAATTCTTTGTTTCTGCCCTTCGGACAAACGCGAGCCTTTGTTGTCAATCACCGTGGCATAGCCCTTGGGCAGTTCGGTGATGAATTCGTGGGCATTGGCCAATTCGGCCGCCTTGCGGATTTGATCGTCCGTGGCTGCCGGTTGTCCGTAAGCAATGTTTTTGGCGATGCTGGTGTTGAACAGTTCTATCTGTCCGACAGAAGCCACGTGCCGGCGAACCTCCGCCAGATCCAAATCGCGCACGTCAATGCCATCCAGCAGTATTTGACCCCGGTCCGGATCATCCAGCCGGCGCATGAGACCAAGCAGGGTGGACTTGCCGCTGCCCGACAAGCCTACAATTCCGGTCAGGGAGCCGGCCTTGATCTTGAGATTGACGCCGGACAGGGCCGGCTTGGATCCTTTTTCCAGAGCCAAACCTTCAAGCGTGGCCACGGGATAGATGTAACCGACATCACAAGCTTCCAGACTCAAGCCCTGCGCGGTTTGGATGCTGGCCGGTTCTTCCGGAGCCGGCGCCAGATACTTCCAGTCATGCTTCAAGATGTGCAGAGTGCGCCGGATGTCTTCCTGGCTCTTGAGAATCTGTTTGTAGGAACGGTTAAGCACCTCGGCCATGCCCAAGGCACGGCCGGCCAGCATGAGCACGAAGAACAGCTGACCCAAAGTCAAAGCTCCGGAGAACAGCCCGTAAGCCGCGATCACGAAGACGGCTACCTGCCCGAAATCAAAAGTCAGCCGGTTGATCTGGCCCCATGTTTCGGTCAGCCGATGTTCCTTGGCCTCCAGCGACTTTTTGTTTTCCCAAAAAGCCAGGACCCGGTCCAGCTCTCTCTGCTCTTGCCCGAAGGCTTGAACCGTCACGATGTTGTCCATGGCCTGCGAAGCATAGGCGTTGGCATCTTCTTGCAAGTCGGTCAACTCTTTGCGCAGAGGCTCGATGCGGTGTTTGAGCTTGCTCTGCGTGTAGATAAAGACACTCAAGATTACCAGCACAGCCAGACCGGCCTGGTAACGCACCGCGAACAAGACAACCGAGGTAATCACCAAGGTGGCCAGCGAGGGCAACAGACCAAAGGCCAGATGCCAGACCGTTTCGATCGACTCTTTGACTCCGCGATGCAGTTTGCCCACCACCTTGCCCGGATTCTCTTTGGCAAAGTAAGCCGGTGGCATGTGCAGTAACTTGTCCGCGGACTTGGCCAGTACATCAAACTCAATGGAGTTCAACACTCTGAACACCCAGGCATTCTTGAACCTGACCGCCAGGTAGAACAAGCTGTAGGCCAAGAGCGCCAACCCGGCCATGCCCAGCAAGGCCGCATGGTCCACCTGCTCTTTACGGCTTTGATTGACCACGTGGTCGATGAGAACCATCATAATGGCCGGCTGGATCAAGTTGAGCAGTTCGTTAACGCAAATCCAGGTTAACGCCCGCTTGATTTGCGGACGGTAAGGCCAAACCAACTGCCACAGATCCTTGACGATGGACCAGCCTTGCTTGACTTCAGGCTCTTTCATGGACCGCCTCATTTTTTCGAAGTACATCCCCGGGCGCCATGCCAAGGGACAGGTTAAATTAGCAAAAATATTGATGCGCGTCAATGGGACCGGATAACGTACCTGGCGTCCATAACGTCGCACGTCGCTCGTCCTACGTCACAAAACATGTAACAAACTTACCTCACGTCCTACGTCGCTCATCCTACGTCAGGGCTCAATTCCCCTCCTCAGGTGAGGAGGGGTTAGGGGTGGTGTTGAACTGATAATCTAATACTAACGACACCCTGCATGACGTTAAGTAAGTATAAGCCTAACTCACCCCAGCCCTCTCTTACCCAAGAGAGGGAGAGAGGGTCGTAGGCGAGGTTGAGTTAAGACGCTAAGTACGTGATGTCCCGACACTCGCAAAAAATTATACGCTCGGTCGGGATCCCGATCGTAGTATCGGGATACGTGATGGACGTGAGATGCACGTTGTACGTTGACACGCGCGTTCGCGAACGCCGTACCGTTGTACGTTGTACGTTGTACGTTATTGTGATTTCCCCTATGGTGGTATATATATAATGTAGTATGAACACCCCCTCACGCCCCAAGGCTCTGCTGATTGACGCCAATGCCCTGATTCACCGGGCTTGGCACGCCTTGCCGCCCATGACCAACAGCCAAGGCGAATTGGTCAACGCCGTCTATGGCTTCACCTCTGTTTTAATTAATATTTTGAACCAGCAAAGACCTGATATTTTGAGCGTCTGCTGGGACACGGCCGCGCCCACCTTTAGGCATGAAGCGCGGTTCGACTATAAAGGACATCGAGAAAAACAACCCGATGAATTTTACCATCAAATCCCGCGAGCCGAACAAGCGGTTGAAGTTTTGGGCGGAACCAATATCAGCTTGGACGGCTATGAAGCGGACGACCTCTTGGGCACGCTGGCCGTTAAGCTCGAACAGCAGGGCTATCAAGTCATGATTTTGACCGGTGATAAAGACGCCTGGCAACTGATCTCTGACAACATTTCTGTTATAGCTTTCAAAAAAGGCGTGTCCGAAACCATCCTTTACACCCCGGAAACACTGGTACAAATAACCGGCTTAAGACCCGACCAGATAGCCGATTACAAGGCTATGCGCGGTGATCCATCAGACAATCTGCCCGGCATCCAAGGCATCGGCGAAAAAACCGCCACTGATTTGTTGGTTAAATTTGATAACTTGAAACAAATTTTTAAAGCCGCTCACAACCCTGAATCAGGTTTGGCCCCGGGCGTGCGCGACAAACTCATCAAAGGAGAAGCAACCGCCAAAGAAATGTTGCACCTGGTCACCATTAAAACCGACGTGCCGTTGCCAGTCAGCCGCCAACAATTAATCCGACGGCCCGTGGAACAATCCGCGGTATTAAAACTGTTTTCTGAACTGGGTTTTAAATCCTTGATCAACCGCTTATTCGGCCGTTCTTCCGCCAATCAAAACAATGATGAAACCGGCGGGACAAAAGCCGCCAAAACCAAGAGAGAACCGGCTGTGCAAAAAACTACAACTTTAATTTTAAATACACCCGGAGAACTGGCGGAGGCTCTAAAAAAAGTTGGTTCTGAAGCTAAACTTTACCTCTACATACCGCCGGCCGTGCAGACTTCTTTTTTTGAACAACCGGCCGCTCTGTTGCTGGGAACCGGACGGCTAACCTTTTCAATCTCAGATCCGGCTTTGCGCGATCAAGGCTTATCAGAACTGAAGACGCTTTTGGAAAACCCAAAAATAGCCAAAACCGGCCATGCGGTTAAAAATATTTTCCATTGGGCGGACGGTTATGGCATCACAATCCAAGGACTGTCTTTTGATACGGAAATCGCCTCTTACTTGTTGACAGCCGGCGAACGCAGTCATGAGCTAAAAACCCTGTCAGCTTTGTATCTGCAAACCATAATCCGCGAAGACAAACCCGAACAAGAGTTGAACGCTGTCAGAAAACTGGAGACCGTATTACAGAAAAAACTTAAAAAGGAAAATTTATGGCCGATTTTTGAAACCATGGAAATGCCGTTGATCCCCATCCTGGCCAACATGGAAAAATCGGGCATCTTAATCGATGTACCCTATCTCAAAAAACTGTCGCGAGAGCTGACCAAAGAAAAACAGGCTTTGGAAAAAACCATGCATGATCTGGCCGGCGAGATTTTCAATCCCCTGTCGCCCAAACAACTCTCTCATATTTTATTTGATGTTTTAAAGATTTCGGACAAAGGCATCAAGCGCGGGAAAACCGGCCTCTCGACCGCAGCCTCTGAACTGGAAAAACTTGACGGCACTCATCCCATTATCGAGCTGATAGAACAATACCGCGAGTTATCCAAACTTCTGTCCACCTATGTGGATGCTTTGCCTCAACAAGTGGATAGTCTGGGGCGAGTACACACCACCTTTAATCAAGTGGTCACGGCCACGGGGCGTTTGTCTTCTTCGGATCCCAATTTACAGAACATTCCCATCAGAACCGAAATCGGACGCCGGGTGCGCCGGGCTTTTATTACCAAACCGGGTTACGCACTGCTGGCCTGTGATTATTCGCAAATAGAATTGCGCATTGCCGCGGCTTTGGCCAAAGATAAAAACATGTTGCTGGCTTTTGAAAACAATGAAGACATTCATACTTCCACGGCGGCTAAAATTTGGGATTTAAAATTGGACGAGGTCACCAAGGATCAAAGACGTATTGCCAAGGCTATTAACTTTGGCTTAATTTTCGGGCAAGAGCCTCAAGGCTTGGCGCGCACGGCCGGCATTAAGTTTGAAGAGGCCAAGCAATTCATTAATAAATATTTTGAAGTTTTTTCGGGCATCAAAGAGTGGATGGAACTAAGCAAAGCCCTGGCCTCGGAACGCGGTTATGTGGAAACTTTATTTGGACGCAAGCGTTCTTTACCCGAAATCAATTCACCTCTGCCTCAAGTTCGCGCCCAGGCCGAACGCATGGCCATCAACATGCCCATCCAAGGCACGGAAGCTGATTTGATTAAACTGGCCATGATTAAAGTGGCGCGCGAACTGCCAAAAATTTCAAAAGAGACCAGCCTGCTCCTGCAGGTGCATGATGAATTGGTCTTTGAGTTACCTGAAAAGCAGGTAGTCAAAGTTGCTTCGCAAATCGTAGACATCATGCAAAACATAGAAAAAATCGGCTGCCCGATTATCGTGGACGCCAAATACGGTCAGAACTGGGAAGAAATGTCGCCTGTCAAATAAATCAAAAACGAGCCGGCCGGCTCGTTTTTTAATTCTTCGAAAGAGTTTTTTGTAAACATACAGTATATTCCAAGCTTGTCAACGGTTCGATTTCAGACCCGCTTCCCTTCCAAAGGATATAGAGTTAGCATTCTAATATGCTGATTATTTGCGCCGGACCGGAAAGTTTTTTAGCCAGACAAAAAGTCCGGGAACTAATTGACGCCTACCAACAAAAACATGACCCGAGCGGCCGTTCAATTGAACGTTTGGAGCATCAATCCACTCTACAGGACGTACTTGGAAGGTTGGGCAATATGGACCTGTTCGCTTCCAAAAAACTGCTCAAGTACGAAAATTTGCTGACCGGTCTAACACCCGCGCAAACCAAAAAATTAAATCAGGCTGTTTTAAAAGACGCGGATCAAAACATTGTTCTGACCGAAGAAGACAAACTGCCGCCCGCCAAAATAATGGAGCACTTTTCCAAAGAAAAAACTTTTGTTTACGAATATCAAAAATTGTCAGCTTCGGATTTACGCCAAGCCGTTGTGGCCATCTGCCGGCAAAACGAGCTTAAAGCTGAATTGGCCGACCGGCTGATCGCTTTATACCCTAATGATCTTTGGGCCATAAACACAGCCGTTCAAATGATTTCAGTCTCCGGACTTCTGCCGGACCAAACCCTGCCCGACTCACAAAGCAATCTGTTTAATACAGTTGATAATCTATTGCAACAAAAAAACCAAGTCCAAACCGGTTTGATGGGCATGGATGCACAAGAAATATTACCTCTGCTGATTTCACAAGCTCTAAACTGGCACAAAGTAAAACACGGACAAGCACAAGGCGTGCATCCTTATGTCCAAAAAAAATTGCTAAACACTGATTTTCAAAATCCCGATTTCAAAACCATTAATTTTCTCCGCTGTTTATACGCCACGCGCAGTTCATTGGCCGGCGGTAAAGAAATTGTTCCTTTGATATAAAAAATCCTCGGTTTAAACCGAGGATTTTTTTAGGCTTTTTTTGCCGACAACATTTTCATTAAAGTTGATTTTTTACGATTGGCTTTATTTTTTGAAATAACATTGACTTTGGCCGCTTTATCAGCCGCTGTTTGAAAAGCCACCGCTATTTTCTTAGCCTCCTCCATCTCGCCCTTATCAGCATGATCTTTAGCCTTGGAAAACAAAGCTTTAAAATTGGTCTTCACGCGGGCATTGTGAACGCTTCTTTTTTTGGCTTTGCGCAACTCCTTAATGGCTGATTTCTTGTTTGGCATATATGATAGACACAATAATAAGCTGTTTTTAAAGAAGTGTCAATAAATACCGCCTCTTAACACGCATTGACGCTAAATATATTTCAAGATATCATAAATTGGCTTAAATAAGCTGGTAATGATTGCCATTAAATATTTTACGACTCATTTGTTCCTGTAGTTAAATGGATATAACGAGGGACTCCTAAGCCCTAGTTGGTGGTTCGATTCCACCCGGGAACACCAGACCTCCACAATATAATATTCAATAATTCATCATTGAATATTTGAAAATTCATAATTGAAAATTTAATTTGGGCCGGTAGCTCAGTTGGCTAGAGCGCTGCATTCGCATTGCAGAGGTCGGGGGTTCGAATCCCCCTCGGTCCACCATCAAAAAAGCCGCTCGAAAGAGCCGGCTTTTTTGATGCCCCGTGATTGATTTATCAATTTTACGGGACAAACCAACTATTAATCCCCTGAATCCATATGACACACCTACACTATAGATTTGTAACCGACAACTTCTAGCGATTTAGACAGACCAATATAGATTCAAGATCAATAAATTATACAAGAGTGTTTCACGTGAAACACTCGGTCTAAATAATATTAGCATTTTGAAATTAATAATAAATGTTTCACGTGAAACGTTTAACTAAGCAACAGAAAAAGTCCAACGATCATTTATCAATCAATATATTTAATTACTTCATTCAGATAAAAATTATCTATTATTTTCTTCATTAAGTGTTTCACGTGAAACACTTAATGAAGTGTATCATTCTTATTACGACTTATTGAAGATATGTTTCACGTGAAACGTTTTTAAATTAATGATTTCAAACAGAATTACAAAACAAATAATGAATAAAGTATTATTTTAAAGAATATTTACAACTTATAAAGTGTTTCACGTGAAACACAGGCCTGTTTTGAGAATACAAGAAATAATTTGTCCCGGCATTGTTTCACGTGAAACAATTAAACGAGTCAGAGCAAACAATAAATTGTAAGTGTTTCACGTGAAACGTTGACAGCATAACTGTCTAAGCAAACAAAATATTCACAGAAAGAGAAATTCTATAAATAAATTGTCTTTAAATTAATGTTTCACGTGAAACATTAATTGTGCTAAACGACAAATATGCAAAACATGGCTTTGTTTCACGTGAAACAATTCTCATGATCAAACCGGAACAAATCCCAATCCTAAGTGTTTCACGTGAAACACTTAGATCAAAAAACTTAGTTAAAAAGAATAGTTGCTAGCAAACGTTTCACGTGAAACACTGTTGATAAATATGTCAAACTTATACATCAATTCAATTAATTTAGCTTAAATTAGCCAAAATACTGCTTTCAACACGCCTAAACCTCGCCCTTAACAAGGATTCGAGGGGCATGGCAAGTTCAGGATGACGAAAGCGGGATTATGAGGGACACTAAGCATAACTAAGCATAACTCACCCTAACCCTCTCTTACCCAAGAGAGGGAAAGCCCGAAGCCGTGGAATGTTCCTGACGTGGGACGCGGGACGAGCGACGATTGGGACGTTATGTCCCGACACTCGCAAAAAATATATGCTCGATTGGGATCCCGATCGTAGTATCGGGATACGTGAAAGGACGCTAGGTACGTTAATTAGTAAGAGTTACCCACACACTTCCTAAAGGCCCAAAATTATGCTATACTTGCATTACCTATGCGCTTTTACTTGTGCGCATTCATCGCGGGTTTTTTAATATTCTCCAGTACTGTGTCCGCGGCCATGACCAGTACGAATTTTGAAATCCCTTTTGATTCCATCAATAGCGGGGGGACTGATAACAGTACTTCCACTAATTTTTTATTGTACGACACATTAGGTGAACAGGCTACCGGTTATACCACCAGCACCAATTATACGGTTCAAGCCGGCTACCGGCAGACCGAATTCTTTGAGCCAACCCTATCTTTTTCCATCAGCGCGCAAGAAAACGATACGCAAACACCATATACAGCGCTTTCCAAAAGCCCGACCACGGTCACGGTCAGCTCTGTGGCGAATTTTTCGGTCGGTCAATATATAGGAGTGGTGGAAAACTTGGGTTTTAGCCAAAATTTTATTGTTGGACGGATCACTGAAATCAATGGGTTGATTTTGACTGTCGACAAATGGGACGGCATGGTGTCAGCCATCTCAATCACTCCGGCCGGAGGGGATGATTATGTCTACAGGATGGAGGATAACAACGCGGATTTTGGTCAATTGGACGTCAATTTGGGCAAAACCGCCATTGTCAGAACCAATATCAGCACCAATGCCGCCAGTGGTTATACTTTAAGAGTGCAGACCGATGATTATTTAAGAGCTTCGCCCTCGGCCCACATTAATAATGTCAGCGACGGATCCGTCACCTTGGGGTCAGAAGAATACGGAGCGCAGGTTTACGGTTACACAGCTACCAGCACGGGATTTGATTTCGCGGCCACCAGCACTTTGCGCGACATTCAGATCTCAACCACCACGGCTGATAATGACCGCATTGGCATGTTGTACAAGATCTCCATCACTCCGGTCACGCCGGCCGGCGCCTACACCCAAACCATCAGATATTTATTAACAGCCAATTTTTAACAAAAATTGGTTTTTACGGTATAATTTAGCGCAATTCGAAGGTCAATAACTTTTTAAGGCAAGTTAAAAAGTTATGGTCCTTTGAAAGGTCGAAATCAATCTTGATTGAGGACTAATAATTCAAAACATGAATAATTAGGCGTGTCTCGATGTTTGCGCCACCATGAGGGGGAAAAACATTGATACAACGTATAATGCTCATGGCTTTATATCGCCTAAAATTAACACAAAATATTAAAAACATCCTATGAAAGGATATATAGTTAGATTGTTTTCTTTTGTAGCCATAATTGCCATGGCCGCTGCCATGTTGCCCGCGAACGCCAGCGGTGTGCAGTTGAGCTATGTAACTCCGGCTAACGGTGAAATTGATACCGAAACCAATGGTTTCGCAGAAATTACTTTTGGTTGGACGGCTTCCGGTCAGTATTCCACTGGTGACACTATCACTGTGGTCATCTCGCCGGCCGCCAGCTCAACCTTTGTAGCTGACTGCGCTGTTCCAACAGCCTCAGTAGCCGGCGGAACAGGTTCCTTTGGTTCTTTTACCGCTACCGGTGCCACCTGGACTTTTACTGGTGGCGCAACCGGCGTAGCCGCACAAATGTGTTTAAGCGTGCCCGTAGCTGATGGCTTAGTAATTAATCCGCTTAATATTTCAGTGGCCATTTTGTCCAGTGGAACTTACGTGGACTATGGAGCCATCTTGTACTACCTGGGCGGAGGCAATGACGTGTTGGTCACCGCTACGGTGCCTTCCACTTTGTCATTTGCCATCGTATCTTCGACCGCTTTGGGCGTGCCGAAAAACGATTGTGCCTTGGGTTCTTTGACCACAGGCGCTGTTTCACCCTGCAACTATAGCTTAAAAATCTCCACCAATGCGTCCGGAGGTTTTACCAGCACTATAGATGCTGACAAGCAATTGTCTACACCTGAATATGCCACCATAACCGATATCGCTGAAGGCGGTACGGTTACACTTGGCGTCGAAAGTTATGGCATTGCGGTAACAGGCGCTACAGTCGGCGGCCGTAATTCTGGCACCGGTCTGTTTGATCAACCCTTGGTTGAAAATGGTGATTTTGCCGACGATGATACGCCGGTACCCACTTCACCAACCGCTTTCATCAGCTATACTGATGGTTTCTGGAGTTCAACCACGCAATCAACCACATTAGTAACTCACAAGGCGGCCATTTCACCGGTCACCCCGGCTGGTTTCTACAGCCAAACCGTTACCTACACGGTAACCGGTTCGTTCTAATTGGTTTTACCTCCTATCACGCACTCGTTGCGTGATAGGGCTGTAGAATTAATTTCTCACCCTAACCTATGAAATTATTTAAATACTCATTTTTCGCGGTTTTGCTCTTTGTGCTTTTCGGTTTTATACAGAACGCTTCAGCTCTAACCGTATCCCCGGTGGTGGTTGATCATGAAGTGGCTCCGGGCATGCGGGCCACGGGCAAAATCATGGTTACCAATGAGAGCAAGGGGCCGGAAACTTTGTATGTTTCGGTTCAATCCTTTGTAGCCCAAGGTGAAGAGGGTGAGCAACGCTATCTGGACGAAGAGGTGGATGTTAACGGCCTGCCTCAATGGTTCAGATTTAATGAAAAATCTTTTGTTTTGGAAGCCGGTAAATCCAAAGAATTGGAATACACCTTAAACATTCCGGCCAATGCCGAACCCGGCGGCCATTATGCCAGCGTGTTTTTTACCAATACTCCGGATACCGAGGGAGAGGGCAGTAATCTGGGCATTTCAGCCAAAACAGGTATTGTTTTTTTGATTAGAGTCTCGGGTGAGGTGAATGAAAAAGCCACCATTGAATCTTTTACGGTTAACAAATCCGCTTTCAGCAGTTTGCCGGCCATGATGAGCTTGCGCATCCGCAACCACGGCAGTGTGCACTTTAGACCCACCGGCACTTTAACCGTGCGCAACATGTGGGGAGGGATTGTGGCGCGCGTGCCGGCCAATCCTAAAAAAGGCGCGGTCTTGCCCAACAGCGTCAGGCGCTTGGATACTTGGTGGGCCAAATCAACGGACATTGCCACCGGCGGATTTATGGCCGGACTGACCAATGAATGGCGCAACTTTGCTTTGGGTAAATACACGGCCACGGTCGATGTTAAATACGGCAGTGCCAACACCGCGCTCGAAGCGCAAACTGTTTCTTTTTGGGTGATCCCTTGGAGGATGGGTCTGGTGCTCTTACTGATTATCGTCGTGTTATTCCTAATAATGAAAGTGTATAACCGGGCCATCGTCAGTTCAGCTATCAGCAAAAATACCAAGCATAAAAAATAATGCGGCCGCGGACCAAGCCCTGCTAACTGCAGGGCTTTAACCGCGTTCACATTTCACAACAGAACAATTTGGACGCGTTAAACATGTTAAAAAAATTACAAAATCGCGTTTTGGCGTCCAAGGCCATGATCTTGTTTCTGGCCTTTGTTTTAAGTTGCGCTCCCTTGCTGACTCTGGCGGCCAGCGCCAGTCCGGCTTCGGATCAAATCACCACGCATACCGCGGGTGCAGCCGCCAATCACACCATCAAGTTTAAAACCCCTTCGGGTATAGACGCTCCGACCGATACCATTACTCTAGACCTGTCGTCCTTCACCTTTGGAGCTTTAAATTCCGGAGACGTGGATATTTTTTACGGACCCGTGACCGGCTTGGAAAACTCTCCGGCTCATGGAGCTGTGCCGGGCATCAATACTTGGGGTATAGCCATGGGCGCAGGTGTCATCACTTTGACTCCGCCCACCAATGCCGTACCCGGAACCGTGCCGGCCAATGATTTAATAGTTGTCTATGTTGGTACGCATGCGGCCGGCGGCATCAATCGTTTAACCAATCCCGCGGCCCCGACTGCCGTCTATCTGAATATAGGAGGTAATTTCGGCGACACGGCCAGCGTAGCCATTCCTATTGTGGCCAACGGCAATGTCACGGTCAACGCCACCGTTCCCAGCAGTTTAATTTTGACCAGCATCAATCCAAATACAGTGGACGTGGGAGGCGCCAATTTTATTATGACTTTGGTGGGCGCGGGCTTTATGGCTGATTCAGTAGTGCGTCTGGACGGGGGAGACAGAGTAACCACTTTTGTCAGCTCGACCCAATTAACAGCCACCATCTTGGCCGCGGACATTGCTTCGGTCGGCACACGGGTGATGACCGTCTGGAATCCGACCGGCGCGCTCTTGTCCAACTCCAGAAATCTGACCGTGCAGACCACTGTTTCCGGCGGAGGAGGCGGAGGCGACACCACCGCGCCCATCATCTCCAATGTCCAGGCCATTAACATTACCCAGACCTCGGCCCGCATTATTTGGGATACGGATGAACCGGCCGACTCACTCACCAACTACGGCTTAACCGTCATCTATACGGACTCCGTATCCAATGGATCTTTTGTTCTGTCTCATGGTCTGGACTTATCCGGTCTGACACCGGACACGGTTTATCATTTTCAAGTTATTTCCAGCGACCCGTTCGGCAACACAGCTGTTTCCGGTGACTATACATTTAAAACGCTGGCCCTGGATCCACTGGTCATATCCAATGTTACCTCCACTTCGATTCAAGACACGTCAGCCTTGATTGTTTGGGACACCAACCGGCCGGCTGATTCACTGGTCCAATACGGCACTTCCGCGCTCCTCGGATCCTGGAACTCGGTAGCCGGCTTTGTCAGCAACCACGCCGTGCCCCTGTCCGGTCTGCAGCCTAATACGATTTATTATTACCGCGTCATCTCACAAGACGGACTTGGAGCCAGCGCCACCTCTTCAATCTACACTTTCAGAACTTCGTCAGATCTGACTCCGCCCACCAACATCACCTTAACGGCCACGGCCGGGGACACAGTGGTCCTGCTTAACTGGACGCATCCGCCTGAACCTGATTTCGCGGGTGTTAAAATCATGCGCCGCACCGGAGGATATCCCGTCGGACCCAATGACGGTGATTTTGTTTACCAAGGTCTTCTGCTGTCAACTTTGGATGTCGGGCTGACCAACGGAGTCACTTATTACTACGCGGCTTATGCCTACGACACCAACAACAACTTCGCGTCCGGGGCTTTGGACAACGCTACTCCGCAAGGAACCATTCAACTGCCTCCGACTTCAACTCCGCCTTTGCCGCCGGCTACCACCACCCCGCCCGTAGTCCCTCCAACCACTACCACTCCGCCTGTTGTTCCGCCCATCACCCCGCCGGCTACCACCACCCCGCCAACCATTCCTGACATCAGCATCCACGCCATCTACTACGCGGCCAACGGCACGGTTTTGTTGCAACCTGATGAAAACGGACAATACGGTGTCTTGGGCAACAGTTCGGTTTTGGTTTATGTGCCCACAGCCAATCTGGGCGCCACTCCTCAATTCGCGGTTATGACCGTGGGCGGCCACTCATATTCATTAACTTTAAGTGCTGATGGAACAGCCTACACCGGCACCTTTTTGTCACCGGACAGCGGTTTATTCAACACGGACATCCGAGTGACTTTTGTGGACGGACGCGTGGGCGCGGCCTTGGATGATTTTGAAGTTCAATACGGCGGACAAGTGGTTGAAGAACCCCTGATCATCGGGCCGGTAACCGCCCTGCCCGAGGCTACGGTGACTTTGTATCAAAACATCAACGGAGAATGGGTGGTGTGGAACGGCGCTCCTTACGGACAAAGTAATCCGGTGATATCAGATGAAAACGGAGGCTTCACTTTTGTCGTACCCAACGGACTGTATTATGCTCAAGCCGAAAAACCCGGCTATACCAGCCAAAGAACAGCCAATATCAATGTCAGACAAAACGTGTTCGGCGGCCGTATACCTCTAATCAAAGTCCCCGAGCCCTTGACTGTGACCGGCACCTTCCCGTTTGTGGAAAATCTGCCGGAACAAGTTGAATATACAGCTCAAATAATCCGGCAAGCCATCCGCGATCCCCAGATGGTTGAGGCGATCGAAAGCTACGCGGCCCCAACCTTGCTTAGCATCTCCTTATTAAATACGGCCGCGGCTCTGCCTTTATTCAACCTGCTGTCCTATTTGCAATTCTTTTTTACTCAACCCATTCTGCTGTTTGGGCGCCAAAAGAAAAAGCGCTGGGGCTTGGTCTACAACTCTCTAACCAAACAACCCATAGAATTTGCCGTGGTCCGCTTAATTCACTTTGAAAGCCATCTAATCGTCCAGACCCGCGTAACCGATAAATACGGGCGTTATGTTTTTCAGGCCAAGGCAGGCAATTACCTGCTGGAAATCAACAAACCGGGCTATCAGTTCCCAACCCAATATTTAATAGATGTTAAAACAGACGGAGAATTTGTGGATGTTTATCATGGGGAAATGATCGCGCTCAAAGAACAGTCGCCCATTGGCCTGAACGTACCTCTGGATCCGGTGGTAACCGTGGAAACACCGCGCAAAATCATTTACAAAAAAACCGTGCGCAACGCCCAGCACTCCCTGTCCTTGGCCGGTGTCATCGTAGCCTTCTTAGCTTTGATCATCTCACCCACCTGGCTGATTGCCATGATTTTCTTGGCTCAAGTGGGCTTCTATTTCCTGTTCAGACGTTTGGCCTTGCCGGCCAAAGCCCGGCCCTGGGGTAAAATCTACAACTCATCCACCAAACAGCCGATCAAAGGAGCTGTGGTGCGCATCTTCGATAAAAAGTTTAACAAATTACTGGAAACCATGCTTACCGGAGAAAGAGGACGTTATGGCTTTTTTGCGGACAAGAATACTTTTTACATTACCGTGGAAGCCGAGGGTTATGAAAAATACACTTCCAAGGACATAGACCTGGTACGCACCAAAAAAGAAACCGTGGTGGACTTTGACGTGGCCCTAAAACCAATCAATAAAACCACCTAAATGAATAAGAACAAAAAATACGGACCTTTGGTCCGTATTTTAATTTACATCACTACTGCCTGATAGGCATGACCAAGTATTTATAATCCAAATCATCACCAACCGGCAGAATCAACATGGGCGACATGGGGCTGACCGTGGCCAGCTTAACTTTTTCACTTGACAGAGCATTCAAGCCATCGGAGATATATTTGAAATTCAGCACAATTTTATTATCCTGACCCGTCACTTCTCCGCCAATAACCGTCTTGGTCTTGCCCGTACCCTCATCAGAAGACTCTATGGCGCATGAATTGGCCCCCGGAGAGAGTTCCAGGTGCACATCGTTAATCTCTTTGCGTGAAAACAAACTGGCCGCCTTAACAGCCTTTATAAGCTCCTGCCGGTTTAACACGGCATCCGTATTGGATGAAGTTGGGATAATATTTTGATAATCCGGAAAACTGGCTTCTATCAAACGCGAAGTCAGTTCAACCGAACCATAAGAAACCACCAATTGATTGTCAGTCGTGCTCAAGCCCACGCTCTCCGGAGAATCCAAGTCATCTTTATAAGAAGATAAGATGCGAAAAATCTCACTCATGGCCCTGGAAGGGACGATGATGGTGGCCGGCTGTTCATTTTCTTTGCAATCAATCACTCTTTCAGCCAAACGATAAGAATCCGTGGCCACCAAAGCCGCTTTGCCCGGCCGTCCCGGGGCATTAAAAAAACAAGCTACACCTGAAAGCTCGGGTCTGGACTCGGACACCGAAGCCGCGAACACAACCTGTGAAATAGCCTGCCTGACTTCGCCGGCTTTTAACTGATAAGTGGTGTTCTTGGTTAACTTGGGCAACAAAGGAAACTCGCTGGCCGGCATGCCCCTGAAAACGGTTTCCTGGCCGTTTGATTTAATCTCCAAACCCGAATCCTTCAACTCAAACTCAACCTTGCCCGAAGGCAGCAAAGCAATATAATCAAATAACAGTTTAGCCGGCACGCTGTATTCACCTTCCACGTCCACGCGCCCGCGGACAGTACAACTGATGGATATTTCCAGGTTGGTGGAATGAAAATGAATACCGCCTTTTTCAGCTTTAATCAGAACATTGCCCAAAACCGGCAAATTAATATTTTTAGATGTAACGTGACTGACGATGGACAGGCCCTGTACCAGGTTCTCCTGTGTGCAAGAGAATTGCATATTCAAGTGGTTTATTTCCCGGTTATCCGGATTATCTTTTATTAATAATTAATTAAATATATATAAGTAATAGTAGTAATAAGCCCTGTGTATGAAGTGGAAAACCGTGTTTTGAAGCTGGGTTTAGGTCTTATTTTATAAACAGAGGTGTTGATTGTATGGTGAAGAAGCTTGTCTCGCGGTGGTTAAGTTTGCTGGGGGTTGTTTAACCCGCTCTAAGAATACAGTTTTTCCACCCGGACGTACACAGGTTTACTGGCCCTGTGTCCCCATGTAGATCTTTTCGCGTAAAGTGTTGATATCGTGTTTAAGCTGTTCGTCTTTTTTTACCATCTCGCCGATCTTTGTGCAGGCATGCATGGCCGTAGTGTGATCACGGTTGCCGATTTGTTTGCCGATGGCCGGGAAAGAGCACTTGGCTTCTTCGCGCAGCAAGTACATAACCACCTGTCTGGGAAAGGCCAGTCTTTGTTCGCGGCTTTTGCCCAACAATTCTTCCATTTTTATATCATAATAATTAATCACCACTTCCATCAGCTTGCGCGGAGTAATGTTTCTTTTGGGCATGGTGGGCACAAAACTTTGCAGCAGGCTCTGGACCGATTCCATGGTTGGTTCAGCGCTTTTGAATTGGTGGTAGGCAATGACTTTGTTCAACGCTCCTTCCAATTCTCTGACATTGGTCTGAACCGTGCCGGCCACGTAGCGCAAAATCTCCATGTTGAGACTGTAATTTTTTTCCGTGCATTTGCCCTGCAAAATAGCTACTCGGGTTTCAAAATCAGGGCTTGAAATATCAGCTGTCATACCCCATTCCACCCGGGAAACCAGCCGGGCCTCCAGACCTTGTATTTCCTTAGCCGGTCTGTCCGAGGTGATGACGATTTGTTTGTTGGATTGATGCAGGGTGTTGAAAGTATTGAAAAATTCTTCCTGGGTGCTGTCTTTACCCGCGATAAACTGAATGTCGTCCAAGAGCAAAACATCCAAAGATCTGTAGGTGTCTTTAAATTCACGCGCGCGTCCGCCCCGGACCGACTGAATATAGTCATTGGTAAAGCGCTCACAGGTAACGTAGAGCACGTTGGTGTTGGGCTTGTTTTTTAAAACATGATGGCCGATGGCTTGCAGTAAATGTGTTTTGCCCAGGCCCGCGCCCCCGAAGATGAAAAGTGGATTATAAGTGGTGCCGATGCTGGCGGCCACGGCCATGGCCGAGGCGTGGGCCAGCTCATTGGTTTTGCCGACCACAAAATTTTCAAAAGTATATCTGGGGTTCAAGCCTCCGGAGCCGTTTTCCGAATATTTTTGCTGCTTAGCCTCTTCCTGCTGTGAATCGCTCAAAGTAACTTCATAGCTGGTTTCCATGGGCTCGGCCGGCGCGAAGCCCGGGATGGGGGTGGTGTTGCGCACCTCGACTTTATAGGTAACTTCACGGACGCCGTTGTTAGTGGCATTGCGCAGGGCTCGGACAATGGCTTCGTGGTATTTTTTTTCCAACCAGGCCTTGGTAAAGGTGTTGGGCACGGCGATGATTATCTTGGAGCTTTCATAACTCGAGATAAAAGTGTTTTTAAACCAGGTGGTGAAATTGGCCTTGGAAAGAGTGAGTTCAAGCTCTCCAAGAGCGGCTTGCCAAATTTCATTGGGATTCATAGAAAAGGTCGGGTTAATCTGTAATATTGCCTACATATCAACAGGCGCGTTCAAGCATGTCAAACGTGTGGATAAATAGTTGATAGTTATGGATAAGTCTTGCATAACCCCTAAAAACATTATTATTTTTTGGAAATTCGTCATGTATTTTTACCAACAATGTTATAAAGTGTGTTAATATATTGTACAAGTCAGTTTAATATTTTTTATTTTTTATATGTTCAAGAACAAATTTTTATTGGCCTTCATCGGCCTGACGTCAGCCATGCTCATGTTTTATTTGGGCGTGCTCTCCAGAAATGCTTTGCAGGAGTATCATTATATAGGCCGTCCGGGCAGAGACACGATTGTGGTTGACGGTGAAGGCAAGGTTGCGGCCAAGCCGGACGTGGCCATGATTGAACTGGGGGTTATCACCGAAGGGCGGACCGTGGAACAAATCCAAACTTCCAACACCCAAAAAATGAACGCTATCATAGCGGCTGTTAAGGAACTGGGCATTGCGTCTGATGATATTCAGACCAAGCAATACAGCCTTAACCCCAAATACAACTGGAACGAGGGCCGGCAAACTCTGGATGGCTATACCATCAGCCAGAATGTGGCGGTTAAGGTGCGTGATATGAGCAAAGCGGGCGAGGTGATCGGCCGGGCCGGCGAATTGGGTGCCAATCAAGTGGGCGGTATGCAGTTTGTGATTGATGATCCCAAGCTGCTGGAGGCTCAAGCCAGAGATTTGGCCATAGATGAAGCCCGTGAAAAAGCTCAAATTTTAGCCCAAAAATTGGGTTTAACCGTGGTCAGAGCCATCTCATTTAATGAATCCACGGTACCGGTTTCCGGTCCGCGTCCTTATTTAGCCATGGAAAAAGCGGACATGGCCATGGCCGTTGCCCCCACCATAGAACCGGGTTCGCAGGACGTGGTGTCTTATGTCAGCGTGACTTTTGAGGTCAGATAACAATCCTGGTTGCTGACGCTTGCCAAAACCTGAATTTTCCTTTATCTTAGTGCGGTATGCCAAAAAGAACATATCAGCCAAAAAAGCGCAGGCACATGAAGGTGCATGGTTTTAGAGCTAGAATGGCAACTAAAGACGGTCGGAAGGTCTTATCCAGACGGCGTGCCACCGGCCGCAAAAAGCTGACAGTCAAAAGAGCCAGATAAACAACAAGAGACGCACACTGTGCGTCTCTGTTATTATGAAAGACCAATAAATTATCAAATATTCAAATATAAAATTTGGAATCACTTCGTGATATATTATATTGAATAAGCAGAGCGACACCAAGTTTGTAATTTGAATATTTGATAATTCTAATTTAACTAGATATGTTGCCCGTGGAGCAGAGATTGAAAAAAACCAAAGACTTTGCGCAGATGGCCACCCGGGGTCGATCTGTTTTTGGTCCTCTGGCTACCATGCGTGTCAGACGGATTGATTCGAGTCCCGAGCCTGCGGACAGCCGTATCGGTTTTATTATTTCCACTAAAATTTTTAAAAGAGCGGTTAAACGCAACTTGGCCAAGCGTAGATTCAGAGGAGCGGTGCGTGAGCTCTTGGACCAAATCCCCAAGGGTTATCATTTGTTGTTCGTCTTAAAACCGGATACTTTAACGGCTGATTATCAGGTGATAAAAGATGAAATTTTGAGATTGGTGAGCAAAATTCCGGAAACCATGTCCAAGCCTCTCAAGCTTTCGCCTCGGGCGCGCAAAGAAATGAGCCGGGGCAAGATCGCGGCCGGCGCCAGATTTGTTAAACCGCGGGTCAAGGCTAAGAAAGCCGGACAAGATACTTAACCAATCAAAATGTGTGAGCGGCCGGCCGCCATCTCTCTGGCAAGTTAAAGACATCTGACAGCAATGAAGGCGATTAAATCCTTATGTCCATCAATTTTAAATATTTTTTTTTAGTCCCGCGCCGGTTGGCGGCCGGGCTGATTAGACTGTATCAAAAAATACTGTCTTTGGATCATGGACCTTTGGCCAAGTACATGAGCAGGCCCGTCTGCAAATATCATCCCACCTGCAGTCAGTATGGATATGAAGCCATCATGAAATACGGTGTGTTGAAAGGTCTGCCAAAAACCATCTGGAGGATTGTACGCTGTAATCCTTGGAGCCGGGGCGGTTTTGACAGCCCTTGATGGTTTCAGTCAAAGAATAGTGCTTGAGATTGACTTTTTGGTAATTTCGTGTATATTTTCTATGCTCTTCGAGGCTGGTTCTCCGCCTCGGTTTCCGTTCTTTACATACTAAGGAGAGTCGGAGGTGCGTGATGGACGACAGAAGCCTGCTGGTACCGGTTTACGGCTTTGGTTCCATGGACAAGGCGGTTCAATATCGCGATCAGACACAGGATCAGCGATATTCCCAGCTGGAAAAGAATATTTACTTCAACCGGCAATACGGCAAGTACTATGTGCCGATTCCGGAATGCGGCGGCTTGCCGGCCATCGGTTTGATGGAGGTTTCCCGGGTGTTGACCGGAGAGCGCCGCTTTACCTTGCGCCGCCGTCAAGATCCCAAACCGCCCGAAGCCTACACGGCCATCATGTTGATGTTTGGTCTTCGCCGGTTCGACTATGTCTGCCGAGACTCGGACGTGCCGCCTTGGGTCAGACGCATCTCGTCCGGAGAACGGGATTGCTTTGCGGCTTGGGTGCGCAGTGACGGTCAGGTCTTGCAGTGGACCACCCTTTGCACGGCAGAGGGAGGGGAATTCAAAGTGCACATCGCCCGCAGCGCCCGCGGCTTGATCTATGCCAGACGGCTGGTCCTCGGAGAACGGGGGCATGTGGAGGGCTTGGCGTCCAGAACCGTGGGTCTGTCCTTGGCTATCTTCGACAAGCATCCGGACAAGGATGATGTGTTGAGCCTTCAGACTTTTGCTCTGGATGATCATGATTGGCCTTTGGCCGATCCGTCTATCAAGTTAACGGTCCATCAAGACGCGGTGTGGCGCGGTTTGGCTCATCGGGTGCTGGCCGGTTTCAAGCAGGAGTGTTCGGCCTGGCCGGAGGACGCCGAAGTACAGCGCCGGCTGGTCATTTGTCAGCAGGCCAGAGCGCGTGAAGACGCCCGTCTGCCGGCGCAGGCCGGTTTTTACGAGTTGATTCACCAGGTTGGCTGGCAGGATGCTTTGAGCTTGGTGGAAGAGCCTTGGCAGATGGAAATGGTCTGCCGTGTCTATGGAGAACGCCGCAAGCACTACGATATCAATGGCGCGCGTTTGCCCGCCGAGGTCATCAAGGCACTCATAGACAAGGCCGGCTTTGCCGAAGAGCGCCGGTCCGAGTTGCTCGATTTTCTGCAGTACGCGGCCTTGATTTTGCCGCCAGCTCCCATGCCCCCATGATTTGAACATGCGGGGCTTTTTGTTTAGGCGAGCGGGCTAAATATTGTCCGTCATCAGATTGTTGGCAGACAGGGAACTTCCAAGGTTTTTTGTTTACCGGTCAACCCTTTGGTGATTTCAATTTCACTGGGCGCGCAATCGCAAATTTCTGCCAGAAATTTAATCAGTTCCTTGTTAGCCTTTCCCTCGATCGGCGGAGCGCTTAATCGTATTTTTAAAGTCTGACCTTCCCAGCCCACCGCTTCCGTTTTTTTGGCGTTGGGAATGATTTTTACTAACAGCTTCATAACAACTTAACCATACCGCACGCGCAGAAAAATAAAAATGACCGCGTGCGCGGTCATTTTTTAAACTGATTGATTTACTGTTTACCCATTCTTTCAAAAGCGCGCAAAATCTCCAACGGAACTGCGAAAATAACGGTGTTTGATTGGTCGGATGATAAGTCGTTCAGAGTGGAAAGAGTTCTTAAGTGCAGGGCTCCGGGTGAAGAGGACAAGATGCCGGCCGCTTGCTGTAAATTATTGGCGGCTGCCAGTTCTCCTTCGGATTTGATGATAACCGCTCTTTTTTCACGCTCGGCTTCGGCTTGCTTGGCGATGGTGCGCACCATGTCATCCGGCAGGGAAATGTCTTTCAGTTCCACACTGCCCACTTCCACGCCCCAGGCTTGCGCGTGGCTGGCAATAACTTCTTTGATGCGCTTAGCCGCTTCTTCGCGGTTGGAGAGCAGTTCGTCCAAAGTCATTTCACCGCAAATGTTACGCATGGTGGTTTGAGCCAATTGCGAAACCGCGTTCATCACGTGCTCGACTTCCAAAAAAGCTTTGTCGGGTTCCAAAATACGATAGTAAATAACCGCGTTGATTTTGCAGGAGATGTTATCCTTGGTAATAGTATCTTGATAAGGCACGTCGGCCGCTTTGATGCGGATATCCAGCTTGACCATGCTTTCGATGACCGGCCAAATGATTCGCCAGCCGGGCTGGACAACGCCCGCGAATTTGCCAAAGCGCAGTTTGATGCCGCGTTGATATTGGTTGACTTGCCTGATAGAGGTTAAGACAAGAAACAGGATGACTAAGACTAAATAATACATATGCAGATATTAGTGATTAAACTCTTTACACTCTAGCAAAAGCAGGGACGCGGTCAAGGGACGGACTTGCCGTAACAAATCCCGGGTAATACGATTGATTTAGGGTATGAAAAAAATTAAAAAACCGACCGGTCTGAACCGCAGTCATTATAATGTGGTTTTGGTGCACGGCTGGTTAAGCACGCCGCGCCATCATTGGTTTCCTTGGCTTCAGAAAAAATTGCGGGCCATGGGTTTTCAAGTTTTAGCTCCGGCCATGCCTCAAGCCATCAAACCTGACAAGGATAAGTGGCTGGCCAAGCTCGAAAAGACGGTGGCCCCGCTCGATCCCGCCAAAACCATTTTAGTCGGCCATTCTTTGGGCGTGCCCACCATTTTATATCTTTTACAGAAACATCGTGGTCGAAAATTCAGGCATGCGGTTTTAGTCAGCGGCCTGGCTCGGCAGATTCCTTATTTGGATAAGATTGCCACGGGTTATGACATGGATTTTGATTGGAAGCGCCTGCCGCGTAAAGCCAAACTTTGGACCGTGATTCACGGCGATCAGGATCCAATCGTGCCCATCAAAGAAAGTCGTTGGATAGCGCGTAATTTGCAAACCAAGCTTTGGGTGGAAAAAGGCCAAGGTCATTTTACTCAATACAGAGGAGTGTTTAAATTGAAGGATGTTTTAACGGCCATAACCTGTAATCAAAATTTAAGCCAAGAGATTAAGCAAAATATTAAATGTGTTTCCGGCCGGCCATTGGAATTGCCGCGCGCTTTAAATCAAATCATTAAATTTTTAAAATGATATGCGTTTAACCACGCTGTGTTATGTGGTCAGAGATGGTCAAGTTTTGCTGGCTATGAAAAAACGCGGTTTAGGCCAAGGTAAATGGAACGGCCCCGGAGGCAAAGTAGAGGACGGCGAAACTCCGGAACAAGCTTGTCGGCGAGAATTTTTTGAAGAAACCGGAGCCAGCGTTATGACACTGGAGGCCAAGGGTCTGATCGAATTCGTTTTTGAGGCCAAGCCCGATTGGAATCAGCGTTGCCATGTTTTTATAGGCCGTGATTTGGCGGGTCAGCCTCAAGAAACAGAAGAGATGTTGCCGGCTTGGTATAGTTTGAGTGAATTACCTCTGGATAATATGTGGGAAGATGATGCTTTATGGTTGCCGGCTGTTTTAAACGGAGGACAGGTTAACATGAGATTTTATTTTGATGAGCAGAGCAAGCTGGTAAAACACGAGCGGATATAGGTCGGAATCACTTAATGCCGTGACTATTGACGCATTGGGCGCCATATTTTATAATTGAGCCTCTTTCACGCTTGGCGTGATGCTCTTAAAAAAAGAAGAAGAGTTAGCTTAAGGGGATTTCAACTGTTTGTTGTTGAGGAAAGGATAGAGATCATGAAGGCAGATACCAAGGTCCAGTCCAATGATACCGCCATCAAGCTCGTGACCACGGTCGTGGAGCGCGCCAACCTGAAACAAGCGCTCAAGACCAGACTGATCACGGCTGACCGGATCGTGGGCTGGACGTATCTCGACGAATCTCGGATTCAGTTTCAGACGGCGACCGGCCTTTTGCCGGAAACTCACGGCGTGGCGGTCAAGGCTCCGTACGACACGATCGCGGGCCATCCGGCCCTGTTCAACTGGGACGGCATCGACGGCATGGACTTCTTCGGTTTGTTCAACTACAAGTACAAGCCGAACAACTTTCCGATCAACGAGGTGGTTGGAGATGTGGCCAAGCTGACCGGCTACCTGCAGTACACCAATCTCAAGACAGCCGGCTACCTGGACACGGTCGTGCCCATCAAGGACCTCAACCGCCTGACACAGTTCGGCGTGGTCAAGGGGCGCATCGTGGACATGACGGCCGCGGGTTTGGTGATGGCGCGCGTGGACCGGGTCAACGGTCTGCTCACGGCCATGTACACCAACGCCGGAGGCCAGGCCAAGAGGCTGGTAGCTGTGCCGGTAGATCGCGTCAAGCAGGACGTCACCCTGCTGCAACGCCCGGATCACTGGGACGTGCTGGTTGAGACGGCCAACGACATGATCTTCTACTCGCGGTCCGACTACACGGACATCTTCGGCAAGACCTCGGTCCACTTCACGGACAAGACAGCTCGCAAGCTGATCGTGGAACGCGGCAAGGACGGGCAGATCAAGGCCAAGTGGGACGGCTTGTCCAAGCCCATCAGCTACTACCTGGTCGGCCAACTGGCCGGTAACCGGGATCTGCTCGTGGGTTACGACATCCACGACGATCAGAACATCGAACTCTTCTTCACCACCCGCGACGACCAGAACGTGGCCTTTATGGCCTGATGTTCTCCGCGCGGCCCGGCTCGGGGCCTCCGCATTCTGCGGCAGGCCTCATCTTTTATTGACGTATTTTATAGCATCTGGTTCAATGTTAAACATGCTGAATAACATGCTCGTTAAGGTCATCTTCATCCCTTAAGGGTGGGGTTGATTTTGCGGTCGGTTTCAGCAAACAGCCTCACGAGAGGCGGTTTTTTTTCTCTTGCCACAACCAAGGAGGAGTTCATGTTCGGCAGAACCAAGCGGGCCATCTACATGCATCAGATTGATGGATTTGGCGAGCTGACCACTATTCCGGTGGAGAGATATATTGAACGTTCTTTGTTGATGGGCGGCACGGTCTGCGTGACCGAAGACACGGACACCTGTATTTGTCCGTGGCTTCAGGAAAACGGTTTGGCGCCGGATGAATTGATCCGCGTGCCGGGCCGGTGCATGTTTTCCACTTTGTCGGCCGGGGGTCCGTTGCTGGAAGACTTGAAACAGCGCTTGCAGGACGGAGCCAGACTGCAATTCTTCCATCCTACCCGTCTGGAATCTGATTTCCTGCGCGCGGCCGGGCTGGACTGGAAACATACCATGTCTTGCGAGCCGGCCATTGCCCACCGGCTGGGCAACAAAGCTTATTTGCGGCGAGTTTCTGACTCACTGCAGGGAGCCGGAGCTTTTCCGAAGCACATCATTTTGGCCGAGGGTTGGAACCTGACAGATCTGGACTACGCCATCCGCCGCCTGGAACCCAGGGGAGATCAAGTCGGCCGTTGGCACGTTCTGGTCAAGCCCGTGGACTTGGCCGGCGGTGATGGTATCTGCCGCACCAGTTCAGCCCTGTTCCGCAAGTTCGCGGATCGGTTCATGGGACGTGAAGTGATCGTGGAGCAAGAGATTGTGAATCGCGAGTCCTTGAGCGCTCAATGGTTTATGCAGGCCGGTGATCCGGTGTACGTGGGAACCAGTCTGCAAATGCACGACGGATTCGTGCATCAGGGCGAGCTCTTGTCTTCCGGTGATGACGTGGTATCGGCCGACGTGTCCCGGGCTCTGCGTGCTTTGACTCAACCCCTGGTACAGCACGCCGTGCAACTGGGTTACAGCGGAGTCTTGGCCTTTGACGCGGTGCGCGACACGCGCAGCGGCAAGCTGTATCTGTTGGATGCGGACGCGCGCGCGACTTCGGCCACCTACTGCTATGCCGTGGCCGCCCGTTTGGGGATGAAGGCATGGGGTATGGCCAACAAAATCATCGAGCCCAGCCGTTGGATTGATACTTATAGCCGGGCCCGCGGCATCCTGGGGTATGGGCTCATGTTCCGCCGGCAACGGGGGACCGGTGTTATTCCGTACATGGTGGGAGCTTTGCGGCACGATCGCTTGCGGCGCATCGGTCTCATGGCCATTGAACAAGACGTGAGCCAGGCCGGCGCCCTGCTTGAAGAAGCCGAGAGTCGGCTGACCGCCTGACAACTCAATCGAGCTCAGCTCGATTCTTCTCCGAACAGCCTGCGAGCTGTTCTTTTTTTTGCGTTACATTGTCATCTCGACTCTCTCACTCCTGAACTGAATTCAGGATGACGGAGGGAGCGATTACGCGGGACGTTGGGTACGCGAGAGCCTAACTCACCCTAACCCTCTCTTACCCAAGAGAGGGAAGGAAAGCCCGAAGGCGTGGAATGTTCCTGACGTGGGACGCGGGACGAGCGACGTAGGACGTGTACGTTTGTTACATGCTACATGTTACTTGTTTCGTGACGTAGGACGAGCGACGATTGGGACGTTATGTACGTGAAAGGACGCTAGGTACGTTAAGTACGTTATGCGAGCGGGGATTGACAAGCCATGAAAAATATGGCATTCTTGTTTATCAATTGAGATCAAGGTCCTGCGGGACCGAAAGGAGACTGAGATGGGGTTGTATGAAAAGATTCACAACAACCGCGACACCGTGGGCGTGCAAGAGCTGTTGATCGAGCTGGCTCATTCATGTCAATCGTGGCTGGATGCCAATCACCAGACGTTCGGGCTCGAGCCTCTAACTTCGGATGATCGGGCTGTCCAGCGCGCGGAGATTCTGCAAAGGGTGAACTCGGAGCAGAGAATCAAGTCCGCGATTGCACTGTTGGCAGAACTGGGCATTGAGCTGGGTGATTGCGCGGATTTTGCCCGTTTCTGTCCCATTGTGGTTTCGGCCATGGACGATCACCTGGCCGCCTAGCCGCTCCGGCTTCTCGCTTCTTACTTAGAACGCCTCGTGCGCCCTCCTCCCTAGCGCCCGGGGCGCTTATTTTTTTGACTTGATTTGGAGATTCGATTAAATTCCAATTTAAGGAGGTGGCGCTTGGCTCATCCCACGGTTAATAATCATGTGCGGCACGTCTTGGCCGAGGCCCTGCGTTCTCCGGAACTTGTTCCCTTGGTACACGAACTTTATTATGCCTCGGCCGATTATCACCAACGGGTGACCTTACCGTCCAGATCTACAGAGCCCTGTTTTCAAGCATCCGGTACAGCGGCCGCGCGTATCGAAAATAGAGTGCGGAACGCCTTGTCTGCCTTGCAAGCCAAGGGTGTCAGATTGATCCCGTTCAATCTGGATGAACTCTGCGAAGCCGTAGCCGACGTTTTTACCTAGTCTCTTGCCCTCTGTCGGGCGCTTTTTTTATTAAAAGTAACAGGTAAAGAAAAATCCCCCGTAGCTTTATGCGAAGGGGGATGCCCCACTCCACTAACCCAACTTCGCATAAAGCTTCATTGGGTTCAGTTACGAGGGACACTCCCCATAGCTTCACAATGCGCAAAGCGCTAAGTGGAGCGACGGGGAGTGGTGCGCCCTGTTGGAATCTCACATCGCTGCGCTCTTTCAAGAACCTTTTGGTTCTCGAATAACTCTCCTCCGCATGTAAGAAACTACCGTTTCCTACCACTTTCCCGTTCTCATCCAACAGGTAAAGAAAAATCCCCCGTAGCTTTATGCGAAAGGGGGATGCCCCACTTCACTAACCCAACTTCGCATAAAGCTTCATTGGGTTCAGTTACGAGGGACACTCCC
>ERZ795059.1218-NODE-1218-length-29328-cov-8.067742_pt1 | contig 29328 bp, 45 predicted proteins | sample MGYA00375143_ERZ795059 | MGnify/ENA primary metagenome ERZ795059 (study PRJEB30188, sample SAMN05720168) | activated sludge metagenome | isolation source: Anaerobic digester | place: USA | collected 2015-01-07 ... | reverse complement strand
GTTAGAGTAGCTTCAGATGGATCTATATCTATGCTTAACGAATCATTAAGTCCTGTTAAAGGAGTTAAAGGCCTAGGAACAATCACAGATGTGAAGAAGGCTGGAAATTCTAAGGTTGATACAACCTCAGGAAAGGATAGCGGTGTTGAGTTCAATGGACGTACAATCGTTGCTAAGATGAAGAAAGGTTCAAAACTTGGTGGTGGTAAACCAAAACAGTTGAAAACCCTTGACTCTAACATGCAAGCACAAAAGTTAACTGCATCTCCAAAGGTTAAAGGAGTTATGGTCCTTGACACCCAAAAGAATGGTTCAAAACCAGCAGTTAAAGTTTCTGGAGATGGCCCATCACAATCTGCTGTAAAAAGCCAAAACTTAAAACTAGATACTAAGCCTGCAGGAAAACTGCATGAGTCTACAACAAAGATTACTGAAAGACGTTCAAAACTTGATGAAAAACTTAGCGTTATCATTGACAACCTTGAAAAAGAAAAAAGGGCTGATCAAGAGATAATGAAGAAGTACCCTTTCACAAGTATTCTATCTGAGTCTGACAGGGCTGAGTTTAGGATTCTTGACGACACTAAAAAACAAAAAGTTGCACAGGCAATAGCTAGTAATCCAACTGTTGATGCTGGTATTATGAAAGGCCTATGGGAATCAGCCCTAGCCAATGTACAGGACACTACTCCTCTATGGTTAAAAGCTGCTCCAAAGAAGTACAAGGAACTCTATGAGAGTGCCAATGATATTCAAAAGGCTGCCATAAACGCTAGAGCAGAGTTCTACTCCCTAGACACCCAGTACAAGATCAACAATTTTTGGGAAACCTCTGGACTTGACAACCGTCCAACAATTAGTTTGAATGAATCAGTCATTGCAAAGCAATCAGATTCTTCTGATAAAGTAGTTGACCAATTCGTTGCATCAATCGGTGAACAAATGAAAAGGTTCAATAGGTAATCCTTCTGCAATACGTTATAGTATTGCTAAAAAAGCAAAAAATAAATAAAGTAAAAATTAATAAATTAAGATCATGAAGCAATTAAATGAACAACAAATCGAGCAAAAATGGTCTCCAATGGTAGAACAGGTTACAGGAATCAAGGATAGAAGTAAACTATCTTGGATTTCTAAATACGCACACTTTCATGCATTGAATGAGTCCATGGGTGGTGTTAGTGCACCATACGCAACTCTTTACAATGTTCCAGGTGTTGGTAACGCTCAACCTGCTGGTGTAGCAGCTACTACTGCTTCTCAGTTCTACGGAGCCAATGCAAAAGGATCAGGTGACAAGTGGCCTGCTCTTCTTCCAATGTCACTGCAAGTTGCAGCAAGAACCGTAGGTTTTGACATTGTGAACGTTGTACCTATGCCAGGTCCAACTGGAGTTATCTCCTATTTAGATTATGTTTATGCTGGTGGTAAGCAACCTTATGGTGCAGCTCCTGCATACAGCCCAGAAACTGCAAACCCTGCAAATTTCCAAGGTTCTGCTGCATACTCTAAGTATGATGCTCCTAACGCGTTCAAGATCCAATTAACCACTGATGCATCTGCATTAAAGGCTGGTTTAAGCGTTGGTTCAACCGTTACTTTCTATGCTGATGATACTTCTGCAGGTACTACCTACATGACCGCTACCTACGTTGGTAAATCTAGGATTGATGGTTTTGCTATCTTCAAAACTGGTGCTTTCGTTAAATCAGGTGTTGCGGGCGTTGGTAACCTAGCCGATATCTTTGACGGTTCTACTTACGCTGTTTCTGGTTCAACTCCAGGTAGTGTTAAGACTTACCCAACATTGGTATCTACTCTAGAGGATCAAATCCAAGGTTACACAGGTGCTGGTCAGACAGACAACGCAAATTGGGATGGTACATTTGTTGATGGAACCAGACTATATGAACCAATGGAAAGAGGTGTTGGTGAAATGCAGTACCCAAGGGCACTTGGTCTACAGGTATTCACTAAGTTCGTTCAAGTTGGAACTTACCAAGTTTCTGTTTCTGTTACTCAAGAACAAATCCAAGACCTTAACAAACAGTGGGGTATTGACGTTATCGCTATGGTTGAGAACGCTGGTATCAATGAGATCAGCCAAAGTATCAACAAGCACATCCTTTCTCGCGCATTCGGTCTAGGTTGGAAGAACCACGTAAGAGCATACGAAGTTGAAGGTATCAACCTAAACATCAGAACTGATGCTTCTGTTAATGGTACTTCTCCATCTTACGCATACCCAGGCGAAGGTACTGATACTACTTCTTCAATGGTAGTTCCAGGTTTCACTGCTGTTCCAGTTGCTGCAACAACTACTTTCGAGAACGAAGACACCGCTATCAAGAGGATCATGGCACGTATCATGGCCGCTGGTAACGTTATCGCTCAAAGAGGTAGAAGGGGTCCTGCTAACTTCATTGTTACAAACATTAAGATAGCTACAGCTCTTCAGGTAAATGCACAGTATGCATTCTCTCCAATTGCAAACACCTTCAACCAAACTAATGGATCTCTATACCCACTAGGTACAATCGGTGGAATGACTGTTTACGTTGACCCTAACATGACCTACGAAGATACTCGCGTACTTGTAGGACGTAAAGGTGCTGCTGACGAACCAGGTATCATCTTCTGCCCATACTTAATGGCTGAGTCTGTTAAGATCATCACTGAGGGTACAGGTGCTCCTAAGGTAATCATCAAATCAAGGTACGCCCTTGTTGATGCAGGATGGCATCCAGAAACTCAATACCTAACTCTATACATTAAGACTTCTACTGGAGCTTTAATTTAATAGATAAGTATTGGATAGATTAATATAAAAGAGGAACTTTTAGGTTCCTCTTTTTTTTTGTTCACTTAATTTTTAATTCCGACCCTTTTAGAATTCTGCGTTTATACGAACCAATAAACCCTTTAGTTGGAACGTACTCATACGGGTACTTACCTAAAAGTTTTTTGTTTGGATCTATTATACCCTTATCAACAAACATTTTAATTAGACCTGGTGATTTTGAAACAATTGCCTTGATAATTGCCTCAGGCTCTACTGTAATATTATTTTTTATAAATAATGGTATTAACCCTGGGTTCTTAGTGATAGGAGTATCTCCTTCAATGTTTTCTACATGAGGATTTGCTCCATTGTTTAGTAGAAGCTCCGCAATCATAGGAATTCTTGTTGCCAAGAGAGGAGTGTTACCCTTTTCATCAGTAGCTTCTATATTAGCCCCTAAATTCAATAGGTACTGTGTTGCCTTTTTGTTAGTCCTTACAGCAAAGTGAAGTGCAGTACGCCCTGATTTTGATGTGTGCTCAACTTCTGCACCTTTACTTAGGCAAAACTCCATAAAGTTTGTACAACCATTAGAGGCAGATAGTTTAAATACACTATTGACCATTGTGTAGTCCCAAACACCATTGATTATTTCATCAGACTTGCGCGCTAACTTTGACGCTATTACATCTGTAGCAGTTACCAATGAGTAGTTATCAGGTATATTATTGTTCTTTATGACATGCATTGCGACATCTGGTTGGTCATACTTTATACACATCCTTAGTGCAAGGTTTACATTTTCTACACCAAGCCTTGAGTATATTTCTTCTACACTTTTTGGTTTAAACATCTTGTCCATATTGTAAAAGGTACTTAGTTTTTTCCTGATCTTCATTGTCCAATGTTACATAGTGCACTAATGTATGTCCTCTTAGAGGTTTATGTGGGTCGACTATTTCATTGCTTATAAGATGTTTAACTGACTCTACACTACGGGTGCTTATCACCCTTATGATCTCGTCTTCTGACATCTTAACATTGTACTTTTGGATAAGGTATGCCCTAAGGTAATCATTAGTTGTTAACAACGTATCCCCTTTTAAATTCTTTATGGATGGATCAGCCCCATTTTTCATTAGTATGTCAACTATTTCGATATTACTTGTAACTGTTATCGGGGTACTCCCATTGCTATCTACAACATTGACATCTGCACCATTCTTAATTAAACACATAAGTGCTTTTACACAACAGTACCCAGCAGCAAAATGAATAGAGCACTTTCCTGAAACTGATCCTCTAAAGTTTATATCTGCCCCCATGTGTATGCACGCTTCTATAAAATTAGGACGGTCCTTCATCGATGAAGCTATAAGCAGACTATTAGCAAATTTTTTACTCCATACAAAGCTTTTTACCTGGTCTATGTTCTCTACCATTAATGATAGTATAGCAGAGTACTTGAATAAAAAGTCAACATTCAATGAATTCTTAGATCTGACATCTTTAAGTATATTGATGGCATACAATGGCATGTCAAACTCAACACATGTCATTAACTGGTCTTTTAATGGTTTGTACTTAAGACCGCTACATATCTCTTGGTGTGTTTTTGCCTTAAACATCATGATACAAATTTAACTATTTTTTTCATATTTTAGCCAAGTGTAATGAATTTTTTGTATATTTGTAAAATAATAATATTGTAAAAACTATGGCTTTCTTAAGATGTGATGAATGTGGGGCAAGTACTAGTCATCAGGGTAGTTGGGATACGCCAATAAGAATACTATGTGAAAAGTGTAGTAAGAAAAATAACGAAAAGCACGTTGTAAACGCACAACAAGAGTCGAATAACGTAAAGAATAATTCATATGGGATTGGACATTTACCTATATAGGGCTGAACCCCTTGGAGACAGAAACCCACAGAGCATAGATGATTTTAAAACTCTTGAAGATCATCCTGAGCTAAAGGTATTTGAACATTTATCATTTGACCGTGAAAATGGGTACTATGATTTAGAAAAAGCTGTTGCTTTAAAGGGGTATAAATTAGAGAATCTTACCTGGAGCGAGACTATATGTGCAAAAAGAATTACATTTATATTTAAAGATAAAGGAGGAAAAAAGATTAATGTAACTGACCCTCCTGTAGTAAAAAGGATTGAGAAGTGCATAGCATACTCAGAGGTATCATACCAACGTAAAGGGGCAAATTCCCAGTTCTATGAGGATGAAATATGGGACGGTCCTTATGTAGTAGATATCGACGTGTTAAAAACCCATTGGGAAAAATACTTTTCTAGAAAAACTCCTGCATCCAAAGGTGGATTTGGTAGTGGCGTTGAGTACGATCTAAGTGATGAAGAAATGAAACATAGGTTCAAAGAGAATATATTGGATAAATTTATTCAAGGTCAAACATTTGTTGTATATGCGTAGTGTACTGAAGCCAAAGGATCCTAATTTAATTGTAGATGAAGTATCGCGTATGCCATTTGAGGAACTTGCCTCAATGGCCCTTTCTGCCACTAAACTTGAGAACTTTTCTGTGGTAGAGATGATCCTTAACGCTAATATCAACCATAAGGTAAAAAGCTTTATTCTAAATGAATGCTTTGTGCTAGCTTGTAAACACGGGGATTACCAGCTTCTAGATAAATTTGTTGCTTATGGATCTGACGTCAATGTGTATGATGGGAAGCCATTAATAATGGCGTGTGCTTATGGTAATATTGAAACTGTTCGCGTTCTTTTGCGATTAGGGGCTGATGTGCATAAGCGTGATGACATGGCGTTTGAACAGGCCTGTAGTAATTGTCAAGCAGACGTGATGAGAGAGCTTATACTGCATGGGGTGAAGTACAATAAAAAATGGGACATACTTCTTCGAAATGCCTGTAGGATGGATTCAGGAGTTGTACTAGTTCTACTACAAAATGGAGCAGATGTCAACAAAGGGCAACGACATGCTTTATATAACAAAGTTATTAATAGATAATGGTGCAAGGGTAAATAAACGAATGGTGAAAGTTGCAAAGAGCCAAGGGTTTTATCGCATTGCACAATTACTGGAATTAGAAATGTTTGATCAACAATGGTAGATAATGTTTTTAAACCACAAACCAGCGATGAGGTAGAGGTGACGGCGTCACAAATACCTGACAACATGGTAGAATCGTATTTCATTAATGCTTGTGCTGAAGAGCATGAACTTATCATTGACGCACTGATTAATAGGTTGGACTCTATTCCTGACGCATGTGTTGTCACGTGTCAGAAGAGTAGTATTCTAAAAAAACTAATAGACCATGGAGCAAATGCGGATGCATGGAATGGGTATGCATTACTGAAACACTGTAAAACTGGCAATTTTGAATGTGCTAAGATACTAGTAGAGAATGGGTCTTCTATAGAATCAATTGCCATTGAATGGGCAATTGTAGGAGAATTCACTGATATAGTAAAACTTATAGTTGACAACAGTCGTACTATTCATAGTGCTGCATTTGGTATCGCTAAATCTGTTGGAAATGAAGAAATAATAAGTATCCTTAATACTAAAAAATAATGGTGGATAATTGGAAAATACAAAGACTTATACGGACGTACAAGAAAAAGTTAAAGGCGGCAGAGCATATGTACGCCCATTGGGACCTTCCCGGAAAAAAACCAGTGATGAAGGCCAAGATAGAGTGCTATAAGAAATTTGTTGAACATTTAGAACAATTAATTGGCAAGCAACTAAAGTTAAAAAAGGGTCCACTTGCTATTATATCACCTGCATTTTTTTGGGAGTGGACTGACGTTGGGTTTATGCTTAGGTTTTTTAGACAGAGCGAACACTCACCGTATGCAGTGGGGTTTGACCTACAAATACTATTCTTTAATATGTGGGTACAATTCTACAGGAGAGAAGATTACAGTAGTAATATACATAAAGGATCTAGAAAAGAGGTGTAAATTGGCAAATTTTGCACCATATGATGACAGAGTACCAAACCAAAACTATGAGTTTAAATGGGATAGTCATACAATTTCAATTGCAGAAGAATGGTTAAAAAAACATAATTAATCCATAAAAATATGACACTTTTTCTAAGAGATGATAAGGACAACACCATAGTTGATCTAGAAGTATGGGTGAAGAAAGAAGATGGCAACGAGTTTGTAGACATAAGCTGCTCAATAGTCATATCACACTACTCAAAACTACTCCTATCCATTGAGAAGCATAAACAACAACAGTTCATCGATACATTTGACGAGATATCAGAACTAAGGGGCTGGTTATGGGAAGTGTACTTCATGGGTGGAGATAATGACCCTAAGGAGTATAAGAATGTTCTTAATGAAGTGAGACAAATGCTATCAGCTGTTGCCAATAGGTACGGACTTAGAGTAGTGGAGGATTAACTATGTGGGTAGAAACTTCTGCAGAAGTATATGCTGTTATCTTTGCCAGACATAGAAATGCACTAAAACCCCACTCAACATTCTCTGACCCTGATGGATATGGGTACGAATGGTCATCTGGAAGACCTGAGATGCTAACTGAATGGGGATTTGATGGTGCAAAAACTCCATTGATTAAAATCGTGCAAACAAAAGAGCACAGGGATTGCAAGGAATGGGATAATAAGTTCTACATATACTATAATGACACCGAGTAATGGCAAGCATAGATAAAACCTACATAGACGGTAAGGATTACCCTCTATATAGACAATGGTGGATTGACAACTATGATAAGATGAAACGTGAGTTAGGAAAACCTATATGGCTCTACACATTTCAGGTTTTCTACTATGATCATAAGGGGCGTTACTTAGATGGTGACATTGAAATAACACCAGAAGTATTGGCCAATGACACTCGTGACATAGATGAATATAAGAATAGGTATGACTTCCCTATTTGGAACACCTCTGAGTCTGTTGATAAGTGGTTGGTGAAGAACTGTGAGATTAAATCATTTAGGAATAGGATGCTTGATGTTTACTCACAAAATTGGGTCGGTTTTAAAGGACAATCATGGGTACCAAGAAAGAATTTTAAACCTAAGTATACAAGATGAGAGATAAATTTGTAAGGAAAGACGTATCTGCTCGGGCAAAGCATAAAACTAACTGTTATATTTTATATATTCTAAAACTTTTCATATTTTGCTCTCTATAATTAAAAAAGTTAATGGAAACAATACGCATATATTTTGCTGATATGTGGCCAGAGTGGCAAGTGGAGAACTTCATTGTTCCTATTCTTATGAAGAAGTACAATGTAGTATTAGACAAGTCTAACCCTGATATTGTGTTCCACTCTATATTCAATAGGATGTCAGAAACCCCAAAGTACAAGTGTAAAAAGGTGCTTATACTGGCAGAGAACTGGAGGCCACAACAGTTCGGGTCAAACTTCTCAGTGTCATTTGATCCGTATAGTGCAACAAACTTTAGATTACCGTTATGGCAAATGTACTGGCTACTATGGCCAAACCTGATTGATGAGTTGAAGAGTAGAAGAACCCACGAAAATTTTGAACGGTTTTGCGCTTTTACTGTCTCTAACCCGTCTAATATGCTAAGGAACAACCATTTTGATATCCTGTCAGGGTACAAAAAAGTTCATGCATACGGTAAAGTGCGTACCAACACATTTGAACTACAAAGAGCATCTGAGGATACTTACTGGAGGGATGCAAAGTACCATTTCTTCCTAAAACATCCGCATAAGTTCATGATGGCCTATGAGAATACTAGTTACCCATACTACTCTACTGAAAAGCTCATGGACGCATTCCTTGCAGGGTCAATGCCTATATACTGGGGTGACCCTAAGATAGCCAATGATTGGAATGAGAAAGCCTTTATCAATGTGATGAAAATCCCTAATTGGCTTGACCATATCAAAGCTATGGATGGTAATGATTCTTTGTGGGAAGATGTGTATAGTCAACCGGTTTTTACTGATGAACAGCTTGATAGGCACTTAAACAATATTAAGGAGTTTGAGGAATGGATAATTCACTTAGTAAATTAGTTGATAATTGGGAAAAACAACAGGATAGGCAACTCTCAATACAACGACTATTGGAAGTAGCAGGTATAGATTATGAGTCTGATGATGATATTGGTAAGTACATTGATACAAGGTGTAATGAGGCGTCTGAGACTGTGATGTCGTATGAACTAATGATCATGTCAAAAATCACACAGCTAAAAAACCTTAAATTTGATAGAAGCCTAAATGAGAAGTATGCCATCACAATAGGGTATAATGAAACCCTACAACAAGACTTAGAAATACTGGGCCTTAACTATGAACACCTAATAGATAATATGGTGATAAGCAACTTATCATATGAGTTGAATAAGGCTATTAATGACGGTAAGCAAGTTATAGTGGGAAGTCTTGTAAGCAGTGTAACAAGGGAAAACGGAAAAATAAAAGTAATAAGTAATATAAAAATCAATGATAGGGTTTGAAGTTGAAAGACATCTAGGGGGTTATTGGAACTTAAAAACTCCATGGGGAGATCCCTTTAATTGGGCTCCAACTATTTGGAATAAAATTATTAAGGATTTTAGCATAGGTAAAGTTCTTGATATTGGGTGTGGGTTAGGGTTCTCAACGGCATACTTCTCCAATAAAGGGCTCTATGCTGTTGGAGTAGAAGGTGGAATAAATGCCATCAACAACAGTGTATTTGAAGGGTACCTTATACGTAATGACTACACCAAATCAAGTGCAAATGTTGGTGAGTTTGACCTAGTATGGTGCTGTATGATGGTACAGCAGGTTGAACATCAGTACATACAAAATGTACTCGAAGATTTTAAATGTGGTAAGTACCTTGCTGTTGTACACGCAGAGCCAGGAGAAGAGGGGCACCACTATGTGAATTGTAAGACACGTGAAGAGTGGATAGCTACCATAGAGTCGTCAGGGTTTACATACGACGCAGAGTACACTGAAGTTCTAAGGGATATGGCCAGAGGACTGATGTCAAACTCTTCATTCCAACATGGTCATAACCTACACAAGATAATGTTTTTTGTACGTCATGAGTAGGAATATTGTCATACCTATGGCTGGAAGGGGTACGCGTACTCAAAGTTACAGTAACGTTCCAAAGCCTCTGCTCCAAATTGGAGGAAAGACCTTGTTTGAAATTTCAATGGGGTCTTTCCGTATTCCAGGAAACTACATATTCATTGTTAGGAACTATGGGGTAGAAGAATGGGATTCATCCATCCATAACCTTATAAATGCGTTTGACCCAAATAGTAAGATCATATCAATAGACTACACAACAGATGGTCCAGCGTCAACATGCATGTTAGCAAAAGAGTTCATCAACAATGATGATGAACTCATCATATCCAATATTGACCATTACCTTGAATGGGATATTGATGATTTCATAAAAAGCACACAACAAGAAGGTATTGATGCACTTGTTACAACATGGGATAAAATTGCAACAACTGAAAGTTTCATAGAGCTGGATGACAATGGTTTTGGCATAAGGGTTAAAGAAAAGGAAATTATTAGTGATAAGCCATTGAATGGAATTCACTACTGGAGAAAGGGAAAGTACTTTGTTCAGGCAACAAAAAGAATGATACGTGAAGATGCAAGGGCGAGTAACGGAGAGTTCTACATATCGGAAAGTTTTAACTATACCATAAATTATGGGTTAAAGGTTTCTACATATGATATGAGTGGGAAGCATTGGCCCCTAGGGACAACAGAGGATATAGAAAAATTTACTAAATACCATGGATATAGTTAAACTGTCAACCCTTACGAGGGGTTGGTTTGTTGGTAGTTTTGAACCAACTGCATTCAAAACCGATAAATTTGAAGTAGGGTACCATAAGTACAAGAAAGGCCAGAAATGGAGTAAGCACTACCATAAGTTAACGACTGAGGTGAACTACATTATCAAGGGAAAAATGACCATAAATGGTCAACTGCTAAAAAAGGGAGATGTATTCATAATTCATCCAAATGAGGTTGTTGATCCAGAGTACTTGACAGACTGCGAGTTGATCATCACTAGGGACGGTTCATTCCCTAACGATAAATACATTATAGAGTAATAGCTTATGATAAATTCAATATTTAAAGACAGGATAAACCCTGAGGAGTACATCATAGTTGAGTACTACCTAGAAAGCTCCATCTCTTTAAGAGATGCCGCATGGAATATAGCAGTAGGCCAGAGTATAGGCAACCCATCTGTTCGAAGTGTATGGGAGACTGATGAACTCATTGAAAAGTACTGTAATGTCATAGAGAAAGTAGACCCATTAGCGGGAAAATCAGGTAGAGTGCTAATAGGGTTCCCTAAGGTAAACATCGACATAAAAACTGATGGCATTTCACACTTACTTGTGATGATAATGGGAGGCCAACTAGACATAGATAGCATAGAAAAATGTGTAGTAAAATCAATATCATTCCCATTGAGTGTCAAACTACAATTCATGGGTCCAAAGTTTGGAATAAAGGGCATAAGGGAGTACACAAAGTGCCAGAATAAACCACTACTAGGAGGTATAGTAAAACCTAAAACAGGTGTTACACCAGAAGTGCTGCTTGAAATTGTAAAACAACTTGTAGAGGGTGGTGTTAACTTCATAAAAGAGGATGAGATACTATCCAACCCAGAATTCTGCCCAATAAAGGAGAGAGTACCATTAATAATGAACTACCTTAAAGGCAAGGATGTTATCTATGCGGTTTCAATCCACGCGGATCCTCACCATATTCTAGAAAGGGTAAAACAGGTATACATGTTAGGTGGAAATGCTGTTCATGTGAACTTTTGGTGCGGAATGGGTGTTTACAAGGCCATAAGGGAACTTGACCTTCCAATGTTCCTCTTCTTCCAGAAGAGTGGGGATAAGATCTTGACAGACCAATCACATAGGTTCCATATAGAGTGGAGTGTTATATGCCAATTAGCAGGGTTAATGGGTGTTGACTTTATCCACGCAGGAATGTGGGGTGGGTACTCACACTATGAGGAGGACGATTTGAACAACGTACTCGATATACTGTATGACCATAACGTGATGCCGTCATTAAGTTGTGGAATGCACCCAGGCCTCATTGAGGCAATAAACAATAAGTTTGGTATTGACTATATGGCCAATTGTGGAGGTGCTATTCATGGTCATCCAGGAGGAACCCTTGATGGTGTAAAGGCTATGAGACAATCAATAGATGGAGATTTTAAGGAGGAGTACTTCCAGGCCATAAAAAAATGGGGTAAAGTATGAGAATAGATTTCCAAAAACTACAGTCTAATGTAAAGGGGCTTTTATACTTACCTTCAATTGGCAATGACGATGCGGATGGTCTTCCTGAGTTCATGTCATCCAAGAGTGTTCCTACTGAATTTTCGCCAAATGACCAGAATAAACTCCTTGAGTACTTCATGGCCATTAAGGATAAATGCAAGTGCATTGTGGAAATAGGAGTTTGTCGTAACCCTTATGGAAATACATCAACATCTATACTAATTGACAATAAACTAGATAGTACGATTTACATTGGTGTCGACCTAGAGGATAAGTCTTTCTTGAATAACCCAAGTAAAAATGTGTACACTGTCAAAGGTTCGTCCTTCGACAGACAAGTAGTTTACGACCTCATGGAAAAATTAGGGGTAAAAGAAATAGATTTTTTGTTCATTGATGGATGGCATAGTATAAACGCAGTTATCAATGACTGGATGTACACTGAAAAATTATCACCATACGGAATTGTTGGGTTCCATGACACCTCTGTTCATCCAGGACCAGCACTTGTACTTGACGCAGTAGACCCTAGTATGTACTTAAAGAGAAAGTTCTTTGAAGATTTAACCAATGACTGGGGTATATCGTTTGCAATTAAAATAAAGTAAACACCATGATACTAATATCGCATAGGGGAAATACAAATGGGAAAAATCCTAACTTGGAAAATAACCCTGACTACATACTTGATGCCATTAAAAAAGGGTATGAGTGTGAAGTAGATGTATTTGACTATGATGGCGGGAGTTTCTACCTTGGTCATGATGGCCCAACGTATAAAGTTGACCCTGAATTTATGCTAAATGGTAAGGTGTGGTTTCATGCCAAGACGATTAAAGTCCTACACTACTTACTGCGAATCAATGCACATTGCTTTTTCCATGAAAATGACAAGTGTACGTTGACTTCTCGTGGGTATGTTTGGACATTTGTTGGAGAATCGCTTGGACCATACAAAAATAGCAATAATTCCATTTGTGTTCTACCTGAGGCGCACAACACACCAAAGGATGCCATAAATAGTGCAGGAATTTGTAGTGATTTTATAGAAATGTATAAGTAATGTCAACAACAGCACTGGTATTCTATGGTCAAGTAAGGGATGTAGAGCACACATACCCATACTGGAATAAAAATGTTATCAAACCTCTCGGAATAGATGACATATTCATCCATACATACAATGACCAGACAGAAAAAATGGCAATGTTCACATCGCTATTCTCGCCAAAGGGAATTTTCCTTTCAAACCCAGATGATGTAAAGAATAGGGAGCAATGGATACCAGTTGTTAGTAGGAAAAGGTACTGTGTACAGAACACCTTCAATGTACAGTCAATGTACTTCTCAATGTACACAGCAATGGAGTCTATTCGAAAACTTGGGTTCAGTAGAGTCATATTAAGTAGAACAGACAATGTATTCCTAACGGAAATTACAGACATTGAAACTAATGACGGCGAGATTCTATCGAGTAACTTTATGTATGACCCACTTTTTGACGGTTTCTCTTCTATTTGTGATTTCTTTGCAATAGGAAAGCTTGATGATGTAGTAAAATTTGCATCAGTAGGTTTAAACTACAAAAGGATATATGAAGAGGGCGTTACATTTCATGCAGAAACTCTCTTATCAGAGAACGCAAAGAGGGTAGGTATAAAGGTCATCCCTAAGTTTACTTTTAGGGCTCACCACGCATTGTATAAACATCTTTAAAACAACATAAAATGGTATATGATATCGTAATAGCCATAAGTCTAGAAAGAAGAAAGGATCGAAGAACACGTCTTGAACGACACCTAAAAGATAGGGGATTTGAGAATGTTTACTTCTTACCTGCATTTGACGGTGCAAAGATTACACCCAATATTGTAAAGGTAACTCCTCCGCATCGAAGTTACTTCTCATTTAAAGACGAAATATCTGGCGCGCCATCAAACATGCTAAACAGGTTCCAAGTGGGATGCACATTATCACATGTAGCGGCCCTTAAATTTGCTAAAATGATGGGTGCAACTACTGCATTGATTGTTGAGGATGATGTAGAGTTTGTAGAGAATATACAGGATGTTCTACTCAACATAGAGAAGGAGACAAATGGTATTGAATGGGAACACATCTACTTAGGAGGTGCTGTACGCAACATGATGGGAAGTGCAAAAATGCAAAAGGTAACTGACCATTTACACTCAACCTCATTCACTGATGGTCTTCACGCATACCTTGTGAAAGAAAAGGGGTTTGATAAAATAGCAGATGCAATGCTTTCATTCAAAACAACCAATGATGATTCAATGAACGATATAATGTTTAGGGAGAATAACCCTTTAAAGGCGTTCATGTACTTACCAAAATCAGCATTCCAAATATCGGATTTCTCTGAGTTGGACAGACGCGTAATTGATAGACAAGACCTAAGGAGGTAGTATGAAATTTTATGCATGTACATATGGGGATGAGAAGTACGAAAAGAGTATTTCCCTATTAAAGAAGACATTTGAAAGCGAAGGTAAAGTTGATAAGGTATTTGACTACCATAAGCAATGGTTAATGTCCACTGAGTTCTGGAGGAAGAATGAGTTCATACTCAGTAGGCCAAGAGGAGCAGGGTACTGGATATGGAAGCCATACATAATGCTAGAGACATTTAAAAACATGGAGGATGGAGATGTTCTCATGTATGTAGATGCAGGAGTAAAGGCCATATCAGATTTAACACCATTACGTGATATAACAGTTGACAATGGAAAAATGTTGTTCTACCTTGGGTTCCAAAATAAACAATGGACTAAAAGGGATTGCTTCGTACTACTAAATGCGGACGAAGAGAAGTACTGGAATGGTCCACAAACCAATGCGTTCTGTCAACTTTATGTGAAGAACAAAGAGAATGAAGAGTTCCTAAAGGAATACCTAAGGTACCTAAGAGATCCTCGTGTAGTAACGGACGATATCAATGTGTGTGGCAAACCAAATTTCCTTGATTTTAGGGATCATCGACACGACCAGAGTGTCCTATCATTGTTGACCATTAAGTATAGGTTTAATGTTTTTGCCGACCCGTCGCAATGGGGTAATGACGTTAGAGCTAATTTTAGTAATTCTCCCTATGGGCAACTACTCCACCATCATAGAAATTTTAAGCACTGATGAATACTGTACTAATAGCGCACTATAATAAGGATATTTCATGGATCAGTGAAATACGACCTGGAGTAAATATTAAGGTTTACTCAACTAGTGATCCATCTAGGATCTATGTAACACCGAATAAAGGAATGGATGCAAATATGTACTTACGGTACATACTCGATAACTATGACAACCTGCCTGAGAGAACACTATTTGTTCACCATCATAAGGAGGATTGGACCCAGGACTTTCCTTTGCCATACATCATAAACAACTTAAACTGGGGGTTGGATAATTACTTCAATATAGGAGCAAGACAGTACTATGGAGATGTGTTCGTTATAGATCCTCGAACTAAACAATGGTTAAGGGACTCTTGGTACTTATTTGAGCAGTACATACCATTTCCAAAGGAACTATTCTACTATGCAGGTACACAGTTCATGTGTCATAGGGACCTTATTAAGCAGTACCCTAAGAGTTACTACCAAATGCTTTACAGCTGGCTCATGATGACCCCACTTCCAGACTACCTATCAGGTAGAATATTTGAGTGGACATGGCACTACATTCTCACAAAGAACCCAATTGACAAAAAGTATGAAACTAACCAAATTTTAAATATATGATTCAGGGACAAATAAATAGGGGATCTTTACTAGGAGAAAAGATCTACCAGTTATGCCTAGGCAAGGATGTGAACAACATTGTGGACATTGGAACTTGGAATGGTATGGGTACTACTAAGTGTATCTATGATGCAGTAGTAGGAACTCGTAAAAACGTATGGTCGCTTGAGTGTAATAAAGTTAGACATGAAGAGGCAAAGATGAACCTCGGTCTTCTTCCTCCTAATTTTAAACTGTTGCATGGAACCATTGTGAACTACGAAGAACTTTCGCCACTCATGGACGAACTGACTGACGACACACTAAAAACCTGGCTAAAAGATGATTTGGCGTGTTTGGCTTCTACACCGAACGTAATGGACCAATTGCCTGAGCATATTGATGTCTGTGTCATTGATGGTGGAGAGTTCTCCGGAGATATAGAGTTCTTTAGACTTTGGGAAAGGTGCAAGTGGATAGTACTGGATGACACAAACGCTCTAAAACATAAGAAGACCAAACAGTTTATACTAAGGAACCCAACAATGTTTAGGGTGGTTGAGGATAACACTATTCACAGGAATGGGTATCTAATATGTGAAGTGCTTAATGGTAAGAATTGATAATAGGAACTGCTTAGCAAACCTAAGGTACTCATTATCAACTAATACTGTAAAAATTAGGACCATCCAAGAGTGCGTAGTGAGTGACCCAGACTTACGTGAAGCGTATAGGAGTAATATAGCCATGTCGTTCTATGATAACTATAGGCACTATGTAAGTATGTATGGCAATAGGCTATCAGCATCTGATGTAGATATACATAAGGTGGCAAATGCGTCGGCTGACTACTTCATAAACATATGGACCACGGTTTATATATAAATAAAAACCTTAGTTATGGAGTTTCTTTACGAATCTGATAGGGATTTCCTCAGATGGAAAAGGAAGAATGTAACCCTTAGGGGTATAAAATCAAATAGTGTAGATAATGGAACATATGGTTCATTCGGAAAGGGGCTCTACACTGCATTTCTATCCAATAGGGAAATGGCTAGACAGTATGGTAAGGTGTACTTTGTTGTCAACGCAATTCCTAAAACCCCAAAGGTTGTTGACACGTTGAATGACGCTGAAATCTGGAGGAGTAAGCTCATCGATATGTTCTGTAAAAAACATAGCGAAAATTATAGCATAAAGTTCTTCTTTGACAATACATCCATTGAAAAAGAGATGATAAAACTAGGGTATGATGGTCTAATCATTAAAGGGAGAGAAATGGTGAACTATACACCTCCCCAAAACGTCATATTCTTTGATAACCTTAATTCACTTTACATGTACTATGAAAGACAGCTAGATGATAAGGCTGTGAATGAGAATTATTTACCAAGCGATGCAATTGGGTATAATATCGGTGAATATTTATACCATATAACACCTAAGAGAAATGTTGCACAAATAAAGAAAAACGGATTTATACCTAAAGATGGTGTTGCAATAATAGCAACTACTATAAATGAATATTTGAATGAAAACGAAAATACACAAAAAGATTTAAAGACTTTCCTTTCTGATAAGAAATTTATAAATCCAAGAAGTAAACAATTTTTATATCATGGAACAAAAATATCACCAGACAAATTCAATTTAAGAAATGATTATGATTTTGAGGATAGTAGTAGTTGGAGTGGTGATTTACCAGAAGGATATTTATTTTTAACCACAAGTTTAAAAGAAGCAAAAGCATACGGACAGTATGTAATACCTTGTGAATTGAAAAGATACGATAATAAATATTTTAATGTAAATGCTAATAATCCATCACAAATTTTTGATAAAGATTATGGTATTGATTTATATATGAATGATGAACATTATGGATTTTGGGAAAAATTTGAAGAAAGTGGAAAAAGTGTCCTTATTATAAAAGGAACAGACCGTTGGACACTAATAACAGATATTGGAAACGTTATTCCAAGAACTGATTTAGCCATTCAATTTTATAATGAGGATGGGAAAAAATAAAACAAAAAGAATGTTATGATGAAACTTAATACGAAGCGATAACATAGCATTGCATATAACGGTTGCAAACGCAAGTGATTTGTTCAATAAATTTAATGATGATATTGAAAACTTGTATTAAAGTGTGTAGGGAAATTCTTTTTGTTTTTCAAATTGAAATACTGAACTAAGGCATGGAGCATAGTAGTTTTATAAATGGGAATAGGTTCAGTTGGATGGCCGATTTCTCTATTGACTTTGACAACCCAACATTGACAATTGACCTTTACAAGTCAAATGCCATAGTATTCTGCAAGACTGATTTGCTTGAGCATTTTTTCAAGTTCATCCAACTATCCAACCGGAAGTACATACTCATTACACACATGTCAGATTACCCAATCAATGAGTATAGGTTTAAACTTGCCCCAGGTAATATAGTCAAGTGGTTCGCAGAGAACGCCTTATATGAGGATGATAGGTTAGTTCCAATCCCGATAGGTATAGAGAACCACTGGGGTAACCAAAAGGGGAAATTTACAAACCATGAATGGTTTGAGCATAACTCTGATGTACTTGCAGCAAGCGTAAAAAAAGATGAGCTCTACTGTAATTGGAACCCTGATACAAATAGGGAAGTAAGAGTACCCATTATACAGTCATTGGAAAAAACAGGATTGCCCATAGTAAAAGAGAGTGGGCTATCATTTGAATCATACTGTGTTAGCATGTCAAGCTACAAATGGGTTGTATGCCCACCAGGAAATGGGGCAGATACACATAGGTTATGGGAAGCCTTATACATGGGATGTTACCCTATAACATTAGAGAGCAGGATTTATAGGTGGTATGATCTACCTATACTACAAGTAAAGAGGTGGTCTGATGTGACGCCTGAGCTTCTTGACGACCATGACAGGAAGTGGAACCATAAAATATGGAATGAGAAGCATAAGTTTGACCATTTACGAATGGAATGGTGGGAGAACCACATAAAAGAACAATTCCAAAACTTATAGAAACCAACTCTATATAATACAAAAAGCACATGAAAACACTACTAGTAAAGGCTCATTCATTCATTGACGTGATAACGAATTCATCCAGTGAGCTATTCGTCACAAAGAACCCATCTTCAATTGAACTGCTATCCGGAGTAGACAGTAGGTATATTGACAAAGGGTTCAAAAAATGGAATGTATGGAAGAAAACACACAGAAGAGTCAAAAAGAAAAATGAGAGAAGCTAAAAATAAAAATAAATGAAAAACTATATATGGATTTATGGTCACCTTGGGATGGGTGACATGATCTCGTGCAACGCAATTGTCAGAACATATGCTGAACAGTACGATAAGGTTTATGTGTTCTGCAAACCGAAGTACACCAAGAATGTGATGTACCTATATAGGGACAATGATAAGGTATATGCAATGCCAATGGATGATGCCCAAATAGAACAGTTCATGAAGATTAGTCCTAATAATAACTACTTAATAGTCGGACACAAAAAACTACACGAGGAGTTAAGGAATGATCCAAAGGCGAGATTTGACCAAGTATTCTACAAAATGGCCAATGTTCCATTTGAGGATAAATGGAGTAAGTTCTACTTTCAACGTGACCTAGAAAAGGAGAAGGATGTATTCTACAATAAACTAGGGTTGAAAGATGGGGAGAAGTTCATCTTTGTACATGACGATAAAGAACGTCCCATGATGGTGAGTAAACTTCCACAAGGAGTAAAAGTAGTAAAACCAGATAGGCAAGACATCTCTATATTTGACTTCCTGTATACAATAGAACATGCTGAAGAAGTTCACTGTATTGACTCATCATTCTTCAACCTTATAGATTGTCTTCAGTTAAGACAGCACGGGCTATTCTTCCATAAGTACGTAAAGATCGCCCTTGTTGGAGAAGGGGGAACGCCTACAACTAAGCTTCCTTGGGTAGTGCTTTAGTATTTTTTTAGTCTCGATTATTTTTTGTATATTTGTAAAAACTATTCATATGGGAAAAAGTCTAGAAAAATACCCCATTATCCAACCAGGAGAGTATGATGGTTTATGGTCCGCATACTATGTGAAGATCATATTTAGGAATGGTAATAAATCAGAGGATATAAAGGTTAATGAGGGTGTAAAGGGAATAAACTGTCCATGTAAGGTCAGAGTTGACGAGGATGGATGGGTGTATGTAAGTTAATCGATTGTGTGTATGACAAAACTAAAATTTAAACAAGAGGCAGATCCTATTGGACTGAGCGAAGATTTCTTCTATATGGTATCAGACGGTGGATGGTGTAAACCTGAGAACTTTTTAGAAGATGATGATGCTGTAAGGGTGAGAGAAGCCATAGAACTTATAAAATCATACCGCGACCAAGGGATTGATGAGGGCTTCTTTGAAGAGATGTAATATGTACAGTAGTAAAATAGTAAAAGCAAAAGACTTAATAATGACTGAGTGGTCGAGGTACGAAAGATTAGTATATGATAAAATTTTAAGAATTTCCAATAAAAACACAAAAGTACAAAACACATGGAGAAAATTTCATTAAAACCGATTACGACAGGAAGCGAAGTTTATAGTAGTAGCTTCTCAAGGGAAGGGTGGTTCATTGTCGATCAAGTTGACTTGAGACCAAATAACCCTATCACTAATAAAAAATTAGTGGCAGTAGTAAAGGCCCACTTAAGGGAGGACCCAGGATTTATAGTAGAGGCAACTAGCGATAAATTTACACTTTAGGGTATGGAGTACATAGATGACCTAATAGGAAAGCACTACTTTACATGTTCAGCATGTATGTCAGTTTGGGCAGATGCACTCAGTTGGGCAAACACAAACCCTAAGCGTGTTGTAAAGGACCCTGATAAGGCAGATAACATTATTGTACTGTCTTGCCAAGTAACAGACCTAGCAATCCTATCTGACTTTAGAGTGGCAGAAAGACTGGTTGAAGAATTCCCAGGCAAAAACATATTCATCTCAGGTTGTCTTGCGCAACGAGATGACATAGAACTACCAAAAGGTGTTAGGAGACTTCACCAAATGAGGAGCAACTACCAACACCTACTTGATAGGTCATTAATGCACTATGAGAAGCCCTTTTGGGTAAAGGATTTTGTATCAAAAGGTACAGAACTTGAAGATGGGCACCTATTTAGGGATAAGTACCCATTAAGGATTGGGAAAGGATGCCCTTTCCACTGCACCTACTGCACAATCAATAAAACAAGGGGTAAACATGAGAAGTATGACATTGAAATGCTACTCACTAGAGAGTTCATGTCATTTGACAATGTAGTACTCATAGCAGATAGCCCTACACCTGACCAAATTCAGTGGTGGTGTGATTTGGCAATTGATAAGCGAAAGAAAATCTCTATACGTAACATAGAGCCACAAGTTGCCATACAGTGCATGGACAGTCTAATGAGAGCAGCATCAGAAGGAGTTCTTGATGTATTCCATTGTCCTATCCAAAGTAACAACCCTGAAGTTCTAAAGGATATGCATAGGAATGTAGAGGCAACAATGGGTGTTATTAGCTTTGTAAAGGCACTTAAATTAAAAGGAGTAAAAATAGCCACTAACATAATAGTGGACTACAAGGAATTCCCAAACAATTTTGACGACATATACGAACTGTATGACTACGTCAGTTGGAACCCTCTATGGGACGGAAAATGGGATAGGAAAAGAGCAGAAGAAAGGTACGATAAATACTTTAACAATAGAATATAATGAATGTCACCGCACCAATTTCGCTAGGAGAACTTTACGATAAGATCTCCATACTAGAGATCAAACAACAACGTATCAAGGATGAGAACAAACTCAAGCATGTACAAAAAGAGCTTGAGAGCCTTAAGAGTTTAGCAGATCTATACCCAATAGACGAGGATCTTTACAATGATCTGAAGAAGAAAAATGAAGCTCTTTGGGGTATTGAGGACAACATACGCATAAAGGAGAAAAGAAAACAGTATGACGACATCTTCATACGTCTAGCAAGAGCTGTGTACACAACCAATGACGAAAGGGGTCGTATAAAGCTTGAGATAAACGAGAAGTACAAATCCAATATTGTTGAGGTTAAATCATACGAGGAGTACTAGTCATGAAATTAGTGGATGAAATACCCTTTGAAAAGTACAATGATGTAGAAGGCATCCTATCGTTAGTTCGTGAAAATAATGGTATAGGAAATGATAATGTAGAGCCTATACAGTACTTTCATTGTTTCTGGAAAGGAAAGGTCACTGACTTACATTTAATGTGCTTACAATCCCTTAAAAAGGTTCATCCTAATTCAACAATCTTTCTTTGGACCCCTAATGCATTAGAGGTCCAAGGGAGTGAATCTTGGGTAAAAATAAGGAAAGCTATTAGGGATAAAATCATACTCTCAGAAATCACCCATGACCATTTTAAACATGCCAACGCGTCAGGATTATACCTTAACTACCACTCATTAACTTCACAAGGAGAAAAAAAGGGGTATGACCATAATGTGGCATATGCATCTGACATTGTACGATTCGTTGTACTTTACTTGTATGGTGGTGTTTGGTTCGACCTAGACATACTGTTCACAAAGAGCCTTGACTCTATAAAAATTAAGAGGTATGTTTCACAATGGGGAGGAGAACCCTGTGGAAACGCAGCAATTCTTAGGTTAGAAAAGGGGCATGATATTATCCAGAATGTATTGGGTAAGTATAACCCACCATTCTACCCAACATCAACATTTAGACTAGAGAACGACCTAGATATTACAATACTACCTGGAAGTCTATTTGATATACATTGGCAAGTAACTGATCACAACCCAAGGGGTAGTCATTTACTCTCATTCAGGAACTGGGATGAGTTTTTTGAAATGGAAGAACTAAAACTCCCAGATGAAATATATGGGTACCACTGGCATAATAGGTGGTCCTATGCAACCCCTCCATTTTTTAAAGAAGAAAGGTGATCAGATGATCACCTTAAAATCATAACTATTCCCGATACAATAAATTAAAATATTCAAATACATCAGAATCTATTTTTTTACGAATCAATTCCCATTCTTTTTGATATTTTTCTCTAATAACCATACTATATAAAATTTCAATTGGCATATAATTATATTCATATGAACTAGTTGAATTACCATGTTTTTTAAAAAACAATGCTCTATAAGAATCCGATTCGTAATATAATTTAATCGTATCTAACTTAATAAAATAATCTATAAACATATCGTTGATGGATCTATCTATATCATTTTTATGTGATTCTATAAAAACATCAAGTTCTTTACTTAGTTTCTTTTCATATTTTAAACACTGGCGATAAGTAATTTTACGAAATTTATTATTTAATGTATCATTATTCATTATAATTGAATCTCGAATAAGACTAATTTCTGCAATTATTACTTCATAAATTGGATCTTTTTTAATTAATGATAATTTTTCTGCATCAGATAGTTTGTCTGAAACACTATTTGTACATGATATAAAAAGTACAAATAACAATAGTGTAAATAAATTAAATTTTCTCATAAGTTAAATAAATTAAAGTGTGGTATTTTTGTTTGAATAATTTCCGTCATTAACACCCTTGTCTGAGGGTAAAGAGCTTCTATTGGAATGATTAGGTTCTCAACCTTTCTACATTTCCATGAATCAATGTTGTACGCCATAAGTTTTATGTTATTTTTTGGGTTCAAATGCTAGTTCAAGTAATGCATGCATAAGTTCTAGCTCTAAAAGAACTTCACGGGCTTTATTGTTAAGGAATAAAGTGAATAAGTATGATAGTACTGATAGCACTGTTACTGTTAAAGCAACCCAGAATTGTGAAGTTGCTACTAGTAGTATAATAAGAGGTAAGCAAACATAAGCTATTGTTCTAAATAACCAGAACCACGACAGGATAACATGCATTCTATCCTCGCTCTCTTTATCGTAGGACTCAATGTACTCCTTTTTATTATCACTATCTAACAGGTCACTGTAGTATTTTCCAGACTTCTTGAATTTCCTAGTAAGCTGTAATGTATTGAATACATACTGTGCCATTCCAAATGATACTATTTCATTTACCATAACTACTAATTTTATATTTTGCTAATATAATGCTTTTTAGCGAAATAAAAAAATAAATGAGAACTTTTTAACCATTTATTTTTTGCCGGCCAATAGTTAACGCATACTAAAATCATATGTAGATATATAGAATAAAAATCAACATATGAAGGCTAAATTAGTATGTGAATCACTAGAGGAGTGGAGAAGTTCCAAGGTTGATGAGGGTGCGTTTTCATTCCTATTCGGAACAGAATCTGAAGATGCCCTAAAGGAGTTCATCAATAACCCAGAGGATAAAAAGGCCCTTATGACTGCTTATATTAAGCAAATAAGGAAAACCCCTAAGGTAAAAGACGCACTTCTTAAAGTGGATACAGAAAAACAGGTTGAGTTCGCTAAGCAGTCATTGGCTGCAATGGAGAAGAACCCTAAGGCAATCGCACCTTGGTTGGTCATAAAGGATGGCCAAATAGTAAAAGGAGGCATAATTGGAGGTTCAGTAAACTTAACAGTAGGAGCATAAGGGTTAACTTAAGTTAACCCTTTTTTCTTCTAAGATTCTACAACATTCATCAAGTGCATCATCCATCATTTCTTCATATGTTGGAAATTTCACGAAAACCTTACTTAGTAGGTCACCATTATTTTCATCCTGGTATTTTCCCGATAATGAGTAGCAATATGTTTGTGAATGTGGCCTATGCCTTGGATTGATATGAATGCAATGAAGTTCCCTAAACCATCTTTGTAATATTGATTGTGTAGGCATAAGTTGCCAATTATACCCTAATAGCTGGTAACATAAAACAACCAAAGGGAACAAGGCTGTCCTGTTATAAATTATATATTTTCAAATAAAAATAAGGGGAAAAATGAAAAATTTTATTAAGGATCAAAATTCATTCTTTATATGTAAAGAATGTGAATTATCATTTAAAAATTTTAGAAGTTTAACAGTACACATTTCTAAAAAACATAACACAAAAGAATATTATGATAAATGGTTAATTGAACCTAATGAGGGTAAATGTAAAGTTTGCCATAGTAATGTAAAATTTTATAGTTTACAAAAAGGATACGCTAAACATTGTTCGCAATCATGTATTAATATTGATAAGTATGGAACTACTAGTTTTTTTAAAACTGATGAGTTTAAACTAAAAAGAAAAAATACATTAATCAAAAAATATGGAGTTTCCGAACCTTTACAATTAGATATGTTTTTAGAAAAAAGAAAAACGACTAATTTACAAAAATATGGGTTTGAGACACCAAAACTTCATAAAGATGTTAATGAAAAATATAAGCAAACATGTTTAAACAGATATGGTGTCGAAAACATTATGCATAGTGACCGCTCTTTTAATAAAATGCAAAATAATTCAAGAACAAAAAGAAAATTTAGAAATACCAATATTTGGTATCAAGGATCTTATGAACTTGATTTTCTTGAAAAATATTATGATAAATATCCTGACATAGTTAGAGGACCTTCAATAAAATATAAATATAAAGGTAAAAATAAAGTTTATTATAGCGACTTTTTTATCCCATCTTTAAATTTAGTAATAGAGTGTAAAAGTACATATTATTACAATTTACACAAAGAAATTAACAAATTTAAAGAAAAGTATACTAAAAAATCAGGATTTAACTATCTTTTAATTATAGATAAAAAAGATGTCACAAACGTCTTATAAATGAGCCTAATTCAGCATCATTTGGGTACATTGCAACAGTTAAACGTAGGTAACCAGGTACATTATCTGGTGTAAAGTTCTCAACGTTTCTCCTTATAAATCCGCCCAAATCATAGTCATTTGGGTATGAGGCAATTGCCTCGTTTAGTGTAATTTTCTTTGGCATATTGTAGTTTTGTTTAGTCTTCATAATGATCGTCAGCATACCCAAAATTTATAACAGTTGGGTTCTGTATATAGTTGGCCTGTGCCCTTATGTTAGATGAATTTGCTGCTGGGATACACAGAGCTGGAACTGCACTGTACATGTTAAGCCCACTGTTCTCTTGCATTTGGTATGTCACCATGTCTGATATAGTGAAGAATTCATCCTGCCTTTTAATGTACTCCTCCATTGCACGCTTGTTCATCCCATACGCCATTAGAGACCATGACTTGTATGATCTCATCCATTTTTTTGATACTCTTTGGTTCTCTGGTAATATGTTGTACATGAATGAGTACAACATCATCACGTCATAGTTGGCAGGCAAGTCTGACATATATGAGTCAAACTTACTGTTGAAGTCCTTATGGAACTTCACGTCATCCTCAAACACGAAGATGTTCCTTTTTCCTTCAACTAAGGCCTGTTTTATAACTGTATAGTGTGAAAGCGCAGCCCCAATTTCATTGGGTTGGTTGATGTTAAAATGCCCTGACTTTCCATTTATAATGGATCCTACGACCTTTTTGGCAAAGCCATACTGGACTGCTGTGAACCATTCAACTTCAATTCCTAACGAGTCGAACTTCTTTTGCATCAATTCCCTTTTATCTGGGCGTTCTGCTAGGTTTATACAGACTACTTTATCGAATAGTTTATTTAGTGCATGCATACTCTAAAGATTAAAAATGAAACAGTCTTTTGAACTGTTTCATTATTTTATGATAGTACTTATATAAAGTTTTACAAAGGTGTAACTTTTGCGAGACAATTACCCCATTCTTGTTCAAGGTTAATAGGCTTCTCGTTGTGAATCCTAGTGGCGTATGATTGGATGAGTTTCCAAGGAATATCCTTTATGTGTTTTAGTAGCTTTTCCTCATTGTTCATGAGTTCTTCTACTACCATAGTCCTTGCCTCATTGTACTTTTCATACCCCAACCTATCAGTGATTAGGGATGCAATGATGACTACATCCACTTCGTACTTGTCCCCGAAGTTAAAGTCAATTGTAAGTTTTTTTGTCATAGGTTAACTGTTATTTTATTTTCGAGCCATCTCATGTAACTTTGAGTTAGCACATTTGGTTTATCCCCGTAGAACGCATTTTCTCGTTCCTCTTGGTAGTACTGTTCTCTTAGAACCTTTTGTACACCTAGTTTCTCCTCCATCCATAACCCATACTCCGTCTTCATCTTTCCTAGGTGAAACGCCCTGTTATAACCATCGCCGAACCATGTAGGGTAATCCCCTGTATCGACCTTAAATGAAACTCTTAACTCTATTGGTGTCATATTAAAATTATTTTTCTTACTCCCAGTTTATTACGTATAAAGGGTTTGAACCTTAGCCTAATGTATGTTTTTCTATAGGGAATCCCATTGTAGTAACCGTTAAGGCCCATTTCTTCTACTACAGTCTCTTCTCCATTATTTATAAAGGCTAGGTTCAATGATGATCGGTCTACTAAGAAAACTTGGTTGGGCTCTATGTACTCATTGCTAATAAATTTAATGCCATACATATTGGTAACGGTACATGAATTAATAGGCCCTAACTTGCGTTCAAATGTGTATGCATCAGTGTTGTTCACAAGGTGCATCATAAGGTAAGGGGATACCATTACATAAATATCGGATGATTTCCCAAAAATGTACATATGGTTGTATGAAGCCCTTATGATGTCAAACATTGCAGCTTCTACGGGGGATTTCCTAACACCGAGTAATGTTCGCAGATTTTTAGTTAGGTACTTAAGAAGGTACTCTATGTTATCAGTCACCTTAACAGCAGTTACATCATCAGTGCTAACTATTGCCTTTGTTATCTCCTGGAGTATTGTTTGCTCAAACGCACCATCTGGAGTTTTTTCTATAGCAAAGCTGTCGAGGTTGATGAATAAAACCTCCATGTCATCAGTCATAGCTTGTACATGGTTATTATTGACCTCTATTGGTGTTACTAGGAACTTGACCAAATCGCTATGGAATACCCCCAACCCGTTTTGCATACTACTTGTGTTGTTTTACCAAATTTTCCATTAAGTCAGAGAACTGTTTGCTTAGGTCCTCTTTGGATATAAACGAGTCAGTGTACTGCAACTCAATAACCCTATTGAATAGATCCTTATCGTTTTTTAACTTTACTATCCTATCATGAAGTTCTTGTTGGTTCTTAACATATAGGAACTCTTTTAGGAACTCATCAGTGAACGCCCGTTTTTGTGGATCATAGTCTACATCCATGAATGATACCACATTGGCCAGTACAGTTTCATACACCCTAGGGTTTAACTGTCTACCCTCGTTGAATGTATCACTTATGTTTAGCGTAGAAATTCCTGTGGATAGCTTCTCTAGGTTCTCCCTGAATTGGATAGGACCCTCAAATTGCGGAAAACCTTTACCATTGACAAGCTTAGGGTTGAAATCCTCAGGTGTCATTTTACCATAGAATGTAACCGACACATCATTAGGCATACCGAAGTAGTACTTAATGAACTTTTTCTCCCTTTTATTCCTAAAGCTATTTGCTCCATAAATTAGGTCAACCTTTCTTTCTTCATTGTTGAGTGGTAGCCGCTCACTGAAGAATGCGTATTTCTCAAAAGGGAAGTAGACAACTTTCTTAGGGTTTATTTCGGTTCTCTTTGTGATATCGTATACTGCCTGGGTGTCATAGCACATGGTTACATACACTATGTCATCACGTTTGATGTACATATCATCCTCTTTGTACTTAGTGCCCCAAGGCTTCTTTTGAATACTATTCCAAACATTCTTTAATGGCAGTAGAGTATCAATGAATATGTAGAACACTGGACCATTAAAGTTGTTTATGATGTGAAGGTTCATCAATTGTTCAGGGGTCTCTACACCACCATAGAAGTTGATGTTACCATTTATGACCACCAGTCCATCATAGTTTTCACTGATGTTCTCATAGTGCTTTGAGATTTCAAGGATATTTAGGCCTTGAATTGGGAGGTCCTTATCTGATATCTTTGTGAAACAGTCCACTTGGTGGCATGTACTCAACATCTTACTGACTGAAACAGCCTCAAATGCTGTGATTCCATGCCCCTCATTGGCAATTCGTCCTCCTAGTTTTATTACTGCAAACTTCATACTATACTGATATTTGTTGTTTCCATTTATTCATCCTATCGTCTGACAGGCTTCTTGCTATGTAACTTGGATGCCAGATTCTCTTGGAATTAACATCTCCTTGAATACTTAAGAATTTTTCTAACCTATCATACTCAGAGTACTCACCCATTAGTACAACAGTAGGGATACTAACTTTATAAATTTTTCTATACATATTGAACACCACTTCAAGCTCCTTTGTGATACCACTAAGATCACCATCAAAATCATGTGTTGAGTCCTTGTAAATATTGGTAAAGTATGGGTAAATACCAAGTGATACTAATGCCTTATGTAGGACTGTACTACTATTGCCAAACATCCATGATGTATCATGTTTA
>ERZ795059.1214-NODE-1214-length-29399-cov-6.391460_pt1 | contig 29399 bp, 23 predicted proteins | sample MGYA00375143_ERZ795059 | MGnify/ENA primary metagenome ERZ795059 (study PRJEB30188, sample SAMN05720168) | activated sludge metagenome | isolation source: Anaerobic digester | place: USA | collected 2015-01-07 ... | reverse complement strand
TACGACATCAACTCCGATATCACAGACGAACATTACATCTACGACATCGCCACCGACACCTGGAGCACCGGGGCCGCCTACCCGATCGCTTCGTCCGGCATCATGTGCGCGGTGATCAACAGCATCCTTTACGGCGCCGGCGGCGATACGGACAGCGGCTACACCGATGCGGTATACGAGTACAATCCGATCACCGACTCCTGGACAAGCATCGCAGCCATGCCGGCCGCCAAGGGTTACGGTCGCGGATTGGCGCACAATGGGTTGTTCTATACGGTCGGCGGCTGGGACGACAATTCGCTGTATGCATACAATCCGGCCGCCAAAGGCTGGTCGACGCTGGCCGTCGCCGAAGTCGGCAATCTGCACGACCCGAACGTCATTGTCCCGCTGAAGCAAGCCGAACAGGACTATTGGTGGGTTTTCGGATACGGCCCCGACAACTCTTGGACCTCGGTCGGCACGATCCACGGGTACGAACCGGGCAGCAATGACTGGTATGCCGCCGGCCTGTTCGGCACGTTGCCCACGCCGGTCAACGCCGCCGCTTCCGACAATTTCTACAACTCCATGTTTTTCATCGCCGGCGGTTACACGACCGATATTAGCACCAAGTCCAACGCCCTGCAGATCTTCCGTTATTGCGCGCCGTACATCAAATCGGTGACGCCCACCGCGGTGCCCAACTACGCGGCGGAAGGGACCGTGCTGGCGCTGGTCGGCCTGTACTTCGACGACCAAAGCGAGGCCGACCTTTACCTGGAAGACGGGACGAAGGCGCGCGTCGATTTCGACAGCTATTCCTTCACCGATGCCGGCAACGCCACGGCCACCCTGCCGGCCGGTCTGGCCGTAGGAACGTATGACGTGGTGGTGCAAAACTCCGCCTGGACGGGGATAAATGCGCTTCTCTCCAACGCCATTAAAGTCAGCGGCCTGACGATTACCGCGCCGCTGCCCGAAGTGGCGGGGATCGCGCCGGATACCGGTGAAATCGGCGAGACGGTGTCGGCGACGATCACCGGAGCCCATTTCTTCGGCGCGCCGACGCTCGTGCTGTCGGGGCCGACCAAGGCCGAAATCGCCGCGACGAATATCGTTGTCGCCGACGCGAACACGATCACCGGCGACTTCGATCTGGCCGGCGCCGCCGCCGGCGACTACGATGTGGTCGTCACCACCGACAACGGCGCGGGTACATTGACCGACGCCTTTACCGTCGCCGAACCGGCGGACGACGATACTACCGATGACGACACCGCCGACGACGACACCGCCGATGACGACACTACCGACGATGACGACACTACCGACGATGACGACACCACCGACGACGACACCGGCGACGACGACACCAGCGACGACGATACAGTTGATGACGACATCGACGACGACGATGACACCAGCGACGATGACGACGATGACGATAATGACGATGACGGGTGTGGATGCTAAGCAGACGATCGAGCGCAGTGAAATGACACCGGAGAAAGGAACAATGACAAGGGGTGTTTGCGGGCACCCCTTGTTTCATTTAATAGAATGGCCGATAACCGCCTGCAGGAAAGTTGCATGAGAAAATGGATCCTTCATTTTCTCGCAATTTTTTTAGCCTTTGCCTGGTTGGCTTGCCGCGAAAACGACGTCGATGACCGCGACGCCTCCGGCGAATATTCGGACGCGATCAATCAAATGAACAACGGATGCGATCTTTCCATGGACGGATCGAAGGATGTCGGTTACATGTTGAACCTGGCCTCGTGCGAGATTTCAGGCGAGGCCGTCATCGACGGCGACGCGGGATTGATTCCGACGCGCTGCGTGCAGCAACTGCTCGGCGGCAATTCGTTGTGGGCGAACCTGTTCGCGTCGGCGGCCGGCGCGCTGATGTACTTCGCCACGTTGACCGCGGCGCCGATCCTCGACGGTCTGCTCGGCGCGGGCATGGATCCAGGACCGGCACTGTCGCTGCCGAACATGATCGTTCTTCACGGCGTGCTGGGCACGAAAAAATCGTTGGCGTATTTCGGGCTGGTGATCGTCATGTCGGCGCTGGCCGGCATGTTGTACGGGGTGCTGGTCGCCTGCTAGATACGAGGAGTCGATGAATTTGCCGGTTTCCATCGTCGGGGTGACGATCTTCGCGGTAACCTACGTGCTGATTTCGGCGCGGCGGTTGGGCTATCTGCCCATCGACCGTCCGAGCGCCGCGCTGCTGGGCGCCATCGCCTGCGTGGCCGTGGGCGTGTTGTCGCCGGGCGAGGCGCTGGCGGCGATCGATGACAGCACCATCCTGCTGCTGTTCGGCATGATGGGCATGGGCGCCTTTCTGGGCGCGACCGGATTTTTCACCCGCGCGGCGCAGGCGCTGTCGCTCAAGGCGCGCACGCCCGCGCGCTTGCTGGCGCTGATCGTCTGGGGCGCGGGCGGCCTGGCGGCGCTGATCACCAACGACGCGGTGTGCGTGCTGGGCGCGCCGCTGGTGGTCGAACTGATCCGCAAACATCGGCTGCCCGCGCTGCCGTTTCTGCTCGCGCTGGCCACGGCCGCCAACACCGGCAGCGCGGCCACGCTGGTGGGCAATCCGCAAAACATGCTGTGCGCCTCGCTGGGCGATTTGTCCTATCGCGCGCACCTGTTGCTGGTCGGCCCGGCGGCCGTCGCCGGTCTGGCGATCAACCACGGTCTGTTGCGCCTGATGTTCCGGCGGCAGTTGGCGGCGGCGACGCTGGCGCGCGAAGAAGCGACTGCCGCGCGCGTGCTGACCACGCCCTCGCTGACGATTCTTGCCGTGTTGACCGGCACGGTGATCGCCTACACGCTGGGCGCAAACCTCGCCTGGACGGCCGCGGGCGGTTTCGCCCTGCTGTTCATTCTGCGCCGCGAACAACATGCGGCGGACATCTGGTCGCGCATCGACTGGTCGGTGCTCGTGTTTTTCGCCGGGCTGTTCGTCGTGGTCGAAGGATTGGTGCGCAGCGGGGCGCCGGCGTGGTTTTTCGCGCACGCGCCGTTGGCGTCGCTGACCGGTTTTCGCGGCTGGCTTGGGCAGGCGGGCGTGTTTCTGGTCGGATCGAACATCGTGTCCAACGTGCCGTTCATTCTGGTCGTGCGCGACCAGATGGCGACGTTGGCCGATCCGCGCCTGAGCTGGGAACTGCTGACGATGGCCTCGACCTTCGCGGGCAATCTGACGCTGATCGGTTCGGTGGCCAACATCATCGTCGCGGAAAAAAGCCACGAAGTGGGCGGCTTGGGTTTCTGGGCCTATTTGCGCGTCGGGCTGCCGCTGAGTCTGTTGACCACGCTCATCGGCGCGCTGTGGATTTACGCCGTCGGTTGAGTCCGGCGGTGGTCGAGGAGAAGGAAAATGAAACGGATCGAAATTCTGGGCGCCGGCTGCGTCAAATGCAACAAGGCCTTTCAGGTCGTCAGCGAGTACGTGACCAAACACGGTTTGCCCTTCGAGGTGGTCAAGGTTGAGGATCTCGATGAAATCCTCAAGTACGGCATCCTGATGACGCCGGGGTTGGCGGTCGACGGCGAGTTGGTCATGCGCGGCAAAGTGCCCAAGGAAAAGGATTTGGCGCAACTGCTGAATTAGCCCGGCAGGTCACCGCCGCGGCCGTGAATACTATAATGGCTCGACCACCCTTTTTCCGATAGAATATCCCCATCGGACAACTCCTCCCCCTGATCGATTCGTCGAGGAACGACCATGTCATCAAGCGAGCATCCCGTCAACTCGCCGAAACCGCCGGAAACCGGCGGGGGATTCGAGCGCGCGCACCCGAACATCGGCTTTGTGCTGTTCGGCTTCCTGAGCCTGGGCGCGGCGAGTCTGGCGTTCTCGGGCGCTCCGCTTTCGGCGCTGCTGACCTTCGCGGCGGGCTTGCTCTTTTATCCGCCGATGGTGCGCCGGGCGGCCACGTTCATCGCCGATTGGAGGGTGCACTTCGCTCTGCGCGCGGCCGGTTTGCTGTTGTTGCTGGCGCTGTCGGTCGCGGTGCGGCCCACGCCGGTCAACGAATTCACGCCGCCGGTCATGCCGAAAAAGGAGTTGCACCAAGCGCTGTTGCCGGACCTGCCGGAGCCGGAAGCGGCGCCCACGCCCAACGCCGACAAGCCGATCGCCGCGACGCCGACGCCGCCGGCGGATCTGCCGATCTACACCGTGCTGGCCCGGAACGTCGTGGACACCGCCGCGCGCGGCGAAATCGCGCTGGACGTGCTGGTGATCAGCCATCTGCAGCGCGAAGCGCTCGAACGGCTGCTGCGCTTTCTCGAACGACAAATCGCGCAGCCGGGCGCGTTGAAGCATCGGCCGCAACTCGACCGCCTGACGATCGCCGCGTTCACCAGCGAGGAGCATTGGCAATCGGAAACGAAACAGTGGATCGCCCTGCTGGAGCGCGACGGGGCGCAGCCGGCACGGGTGCAATGCAACGAAAACGCGATCAAGGCGCTCGCCGATCATCCGACATATCGCTTCGGGCTGGCCGAGGAAACGCGGCGCGCCATTTATTATCAGATCGTCGCGGCGGAAAACGAGGCCGCGCGCCTTACCGAAAAGCAGTTCCCCACCGATCCGACGCAGGAGCTCAAGCCGGGCGATCAGTTCCTGCTCACGTGCCCGACGCCGTTTTGTTATCGCCGATCGGGAAAAAACGTGGCGGCGCCGGACTTGAACAACCGGACGTATCTGAACGCCGGAACGGTTCTGACAATCAGGACGCGCACGACGCTGGAAAATGCGCTGTGGTACGAGGCGGACGCACAGGAAAAAAGCCTGCGCCGCCAGGGGTGGATTCGCGCGGCGAACCTGGCCGGACAGGGCGGCACGAGCAACATCCGCACGCACCTGGAGCGCCAGGCGCGGATGTATCGGGAGCAGCAGACACGGCTGTTGTTCGCGCTGGCCAAGCAACATCACCTGACCCGTGAACAACTGGAGGAAATCGGCCTGGAGGGGTTGATCCGCGACTGGCCGATGCCGCCGGCAACGAAGTGAACCGAGTTTATTGCCGGATCATTTCATGCTACGAACAGAAGACGGCAATCGTCCGAACCGGTATGGAGGCGGGAAAATGAAACACGGAACCTGGTTCCTGATCGCTTTGTTTTTGTCGACGGCGTTGACGTTCGCCTGCGACGAAGCCGAGGACAGCCTCAAGGACGCCGTCGCGGAATGGATCGAAGGCGTGCCCGACGACGTCAGCGATTTTCTCGACGAGGACGACCTCAAGGAACTGGAAGAGCTGGGCATGGACATTTACACCGGCGAAGACCCGCCGGCCGTCTTCGGCGATTACTACCTGGATTCGTTGGTCGTCGAATACGACACCTCCGGCAACGAGGGCCTGCAGATCGTTCCCTACGATTGGCATTACACCGCGCCGGGTGGCCGCGGCGACCTGACCTGCAGCTACGAAAGCGACGCGACCACCGGCATGGAAGACGTCGCCGCAGGACTGGCCGGCTGGACGTCGGGCGAAGACAACTGCTTCACGGTGTACATCGACTTCGAAGGCAACGCCAACGGCTGCGAATACAAAATGCCGATGGTGCAAAGCGGCTGCCTGACCGACGGGGGCATCAAGGATTTCACCATCGCCTACGTAATGAAAGACAAGGACGAACTCCACCCGGCATGCCTGTCGATGATGCCGGTCGACGCCAAGCGCATCACGGTGGAAACCGACAAGCTGGCGGAAAGCAAGTAGTCCGCGGCGGTCAGTCGGCGTCCCGCGCGCAACGGAAGCCCACTTCGTCGTGGCCGATGCCGCCGCCCGTGCCCCAGCGGTACGAGGCGCGCAGGAACGACGCGTTGTAGGAATACGCGCCGCCGCGAATCACCTTTTTATAGCCGGGCGGGCCGAGCGGATCGACCTCCGGGCTGGATTCGTAATAGTCGAAGCGATACCAATCGGCGACCCATTCGAAGGCGTTGCCGAGCATGTCGTACAAACCGAAATCGTTCGGTTCCTTCAAGCCCACCGGATGCACGGTCTGCCCGGCGTTGAGCGCGTACCAAGCGACATCGCCGAGGCAGGCCGCGTCGTCGCCGCAGTAGTAGCGCGTGGTCGATTCGCCGCGCGCGGCGTATTCCCATTCGGCCTCGGTGGGCAAGCGTCCGCCGAACGCCTCGCAGAATTCCTGCGCGTCGCCCTGCCCCAGGTAGGTGATCGGGCAATCGCGGCAATCCCGGAAGGCGCTGAAGTTCCAGTTCTTGACCGCGTCCCATTGTTCCTGGGTGATTTCGTAGGGCGTGATTTGAAACGGCGAGAGCGTCACGGTGTGGCGCGGCAGTTCCTGCCCTTCGCACTGGTCGTCGCCGAGCGAGCACCCCATTTCGAAGGTGCCGCCTAGAAGGTCGATCCACTCCAGTTCCATGCCGGGCGGCCGGTTCGTCGAATCGTCGATCGCGTCGTCGTCGGCCGCGTCGTCGTCGGGAGCAACATCGTCATCGTCGTCGCCCACCGACGATTTTTCCGTACCATGATCGGCGCAGGCCGCGACAGCCGGCAACAACAAGGCAAGCAACAACCACAGGGGAACGTGGTTAATATTCATTCATCTCGCTCCCCTCATCGGCCAAACCGGGTGTACCTTCCGAACGATCCGCTCGGGATCAGATGCAATTGTCCGCGTGTTCCGCGGTGAATTGGTAATCTTCCGTCGAACCGTCGGGCAAGGACACCGCTTCCGAAAAATGCAGCACCGTTCCCGTGTCCGGGTAGCTGGAGTACACTTCCAGCGTGTAATCGCCGGCCACCAGCCCCGTCAGATCGTAGGTGTAGTCGAACAGACAATCGCAATCCATCGGCGTGTAATCGGTCTGCGCCGCTTCCATGATCGCGATGACGCCCGCGTCGACGGTCACATACACGTCGGCCAGGAAGCCGCAATTCTCACAGGCGTGCTCGTGCTCGACCGCCAGCGTGCCCGCGCCGTCCCAGTTCAGGCGGAGCGCTTCGGTGAAGGATTTTTCACCGGCTTTGGTTTCGTCCAGGCAACCGCTGTTGGTCATGTTCTCGACCGACAGATCATCGTCGTCGTCATCGTCATCATCGCCGGTATCGTCGTCATCACCGCCGGTATCGTCGTCGTCGCCGGTATCGTCGTCGTCGTCATCAATCTGATCGTCGTCGCCGACGTCGTTGTCGTCGTCGTCGTCATCGTCGTCGTCCGCACACGCGACGATTGCCAGGCCGGCCGCCAAGGCCAACGCCGTCAACCACACAATCCAGATATTCCTCATGGGTCCGTCCTCCCTTTCGGCGCCGTTCAAGCAGGCGCCTCATAGCGGCGATTGTAGCGCACCGCCGCCGAATAATCATTCACGGTTATTCGTTCACGACCACGAGTTCCAGGATCGTATGGATACCCCAATCCTCATAACCCTGGCCTTCGTGCCAATAGCCGACCGGCCAATGCACGTAAAAGCGGCCGTCGTCCGAAAGCGTCGAGCCGCCGGGGACCGCGACATAAAAGGTGCTCTCCTGGTAGTGTCCCGACAGCGCCAGACCGCGCTCCAAGGTGCCCACCGGCGGATCTTCCTCCCGTCCCTCGCCCCGGGCATATCGGCAAACCTGCGGCCAGGTGGTCTGCGCGGAAATCTCTTCACCGTTGTAGGAGAAATCGCGCCATGTTTCGTTGACCGTATAGACCAGCAGCAGGTTGTCCAGTTCGTCCCAGATGAAAAGAGAAGAGGAATCGCAGCAACCGTCGTCGCCCGCGCTTTGCGATTGTTTAAGGTGCACCGTCTGCCCGCTCACCAACGGCAGGGGGACTTGTTCGGTCAGCCACCGACCGATCAGTTTGTATTCTCCCTTTTGGACGGAAAACCAGGAGCCGTAAACCGTCACCGTGCCGGTGAGAAAATGGGAGCCGGCGCACTCCTGCATATATTCATAGTATTGATTGTCGAAGACATATGGATTGAACCAGAACACCGGTTCCTGATAGGGCTCACAAAACGGCAGTTCTTCCTCAGTCTGATCGTCATCGACCGTATCGTTATCGTCGTCGGTGTCGAGGTCGTCGTCGGTCACATCATCGGCGGAATTGTCGTCATTATCGTCGTCATCGTCCGAACAGGCGAACGACGACGCCAAGATGATCGACAAAACCAGCGAAACAATCGTCCATCCATGTTTCATCGCGCTCTCCACCATAAGAGGCAGCGCCAATCTCCGGGGGGCATTATAACAATTGCGGATGGAAAAACAAAAAGGCGGCGGGAAGGCCCGTTGACCTTCCCGCCCAGCGCAGCTTGTATGTCGTCCCGCTTGCGGCGGGGTTACGCCACGCTCAGTCGTCCTTAGCAGCCGCAACACCCGTCGTCGTCATCGTCGTCATCGTCGTCGTCATCATCGTCGACCGCATCGTCATCGGCTGCGTCGTCGTCGGCCGCATCGTCGTCGACCGCATCGTCATCGGCCGTGTCGTCATCGACCACCGGTTCGCCTTCGAGGTACTCGATCAAGTTGAGCAGCAGTTCGCGACCCGCCTGCGAATAGGCCAGCGGCGTGCGCGCACCCGGGCCCCACAGCGCATACGCGCCGCCCTCGATGGCCAGGGGGTAGTGATTGAGATAGGCCGGATGCTGCGCGAGGAACTCAACATCCTCGGGCGCTTCGCCGTTGTCGTGCAGGCCGAGCATCGCGGTTTCCGCACCCAATATCATGAGCGAATCGTCGCCGCTCAGGCCCAGGTCGTAGGGCGTATTCCACACGTCGTGCGCGACATCCGCCGGATTGAGCGCCTTGGTCGCGTCGAGTTCCAGCATGTTCTCGCCGCGCAGGAACAGGTCGGTGAAATCGAACACGTGCACGCCGAAGTTATTGGCGATGATGGGTTTGCCGCTGTCGATCAACACTGCGCTGTTGACGGCGTTCCAGGCGCCTTCGCCGGCGTTGTTGTCCACGATGAACAGGTCGATGTCCGCGAGGTCGGCCTTGGCGGTCAAGTCGGCCACGTCGAACAACTCGACAAAGTAGCCCACGCTTTCCAGATAGGTTTCGAAGACGAGCGCATCGGCGTCGTCGGCGTTGTAGACGTACCCGACTTCCACCGGCTCGCTCTGCACGTACTCGATCAGGTTGACCAGCAACTTGCGGCCGGTGTCGGTGTAAAGCGTCGGACCCATCACGCCGAAGGCCCACACGGCGAAGTGCACGTCCTGCACCGCCACCGAGCTGTAGCCGGTGTACTCCTCGCACAGGCCGAGGAACTGCACGCCCAGCGGTCCGCTGCCGTCGTCGGCCAGCGCGCGCACGGTGTTGGGCGAAACGAGAATTTCCACGGGCGTTTCATCGTCGAGAATGCCCAGTTCATAGGGGAAGTGCCACAGCGGATGACCGATGGTCTGGGGCATCAGACTGTCCTGATCGTTGACGCCGGCGTAATTCGCCGTAGCAAAATAACCATCAGTATCGGCCAGCACGTACAGCGCGTCGCCGTCGCCGATGATCGGCCGGCCCGCCGCGATCATCTTGGCGCGCCGCGTGGCGTCCCATTCGAGGTTGGTGTCCGGATCGACCAGGAACACGTCGTACTCGCTCAGATCCTCCACCGCGGTTTTGTCGATGTCGTTGATCTGAAGCAACTGCACGTTGTAGTCCTCATCCTCCAGGAAGCTCTTGAAATCGGTCCCGCGGCTCAAGGCAACCGAGTAGACGTACGCGATTTTACCTTCCGGCTCGACGGTGTCGTCGTCGCCGGTGTCATCGTCGATCGTATCGTCGTCGATCGTGTCGTCATCGATCGTGTCGTCATCAGTCGTATCGTCGTCGGCGGTATCGTCGTCCGCCGTATCGTCGTCGGCGGTGTCGTCGTCCGCCGTATCGTCGTCGACCGTATCGTCATCGACGGTCGAATCGCCGGAAACAGTCACGTTGTCCACGCCCCAGAACGAGCCGAGCAGGCCGCCCCAATACGAAAATTGGAAGCGCAGCAAAACGGCATCCTCGCTGTCGGCGAAGGAGATGTCCACCGTTTCCACATGACCGCTCACGTCGCCGCCGGTCGTGTACACGGGCGTCCAGGAGCCGCCGTCGTCGATCGACACGCTGACCTGGCCCTGGCTGACCGGGCCGGTCTGATCGAAATAATGTTTGAAAGACAACGAGGCGTTTTCATACGTGGAAAGGTCGATCTCACTGGAGACGATCGTCTTGGTGTAGGTGGGGGAAGCGCAGCCGCTTTTGGTGATTTCGGCGTACAGGGCGTCGCCGAAGTAGCCGATCATCGTCGTGTTTTCACCGGGCGTCTGCCAGTCGCAGCCGCCGGAGCCGAAGCCGGTGAACTGGCCGGAACCTCCGGAGAAATTTTCCTGAAACACAACGTCGCCGAAAGCCGCGCCGGAAAAGAGAAGAACGACACACAAGCTGCAAAGAACGGTTTTCATAATCTTTCTCCTACCGTAAAAAGTTGGACCTTGAGAAAGAAGCTGTCCGTTCGCTTGTGCAACCACTGTGCCGGAAGGAGAAAAAGCACTCGTCGCCGACGCCGGCCGCTCCGGTTTCGCAACCAGAAAATACCTTTATCAACGGTAGGTTAGCCTCACCACTTTGCCGACAGACTTTTTCCTATAATCATTCAATTTTCGCCCAGCCAATAAAAGAGTATTCAAAGTTAATCAATGAACTTTTTTCACACCTATCCCACTTTTCGCAGGGCGATGTCGGTATTTTCGTAATGAATTTTCCTGATGATAAATTTGGAAAAAGATTGAAATATCAAATAGTATCATTGTACGAGTGTTGAATTTGGCTACATTTTGCCTTTCATGGGTGAACAAAGTATCCTTTTGAATGCTCAGTATAAAAAACGTTAAGGTAAAAAAATCGTTCGCGAAAGAAATGGTTCGAAATTCGAATTATTCATAACTGCATTAGCCCGCCCCTTCACCGAATAGAGATGAAAGATTCGACCTGGCTTCATCCTCGGGAACGGCCGGCGTACAATAGCGGAGTCGTGACGAATCGGCGGGGAAATTATTTGCCCCTCGATTGCGCCTGCTATACACTGGCGGCCGGGAGGTGAGCGATGCGCTTTAATTGTTTTTTAATAATCATGGCTTTTATGATGGTGTTGACTGCCGCGGCCTGTGACTGCGGCGACGACGATGACGACAACGACGACGCCGGCGACGACGACACGACCGACGACGATTCCGGCGACGACGATCTCGACGATGACGACGATACCGCCGACGATGATGACGATACGCTCGATGACGATACGCTCGACGACGACACCGGCGACGACGACACCGGCGACGACGACACCGGCGACGACGATACCGGCGACGACGATACCGGCGATGACGACACCGGCGACGACGACACCGGCGACGACGACACTGCCGACGATGACCTGGTCGACGACGACACCTTCCTGCCCGACGATTGCGCCACGCTCGAGGATCCGCTCGATGAAGGTTCCTTTACGATCGTGCCGTGGGAATACGGCGACGAGAACGACCCCGACGCGCGCACGACCGACATCCGCCAGTACTTCATGACGCCCACCTTCTACGTGCGTTTTATTCGCGGCATCGCCATGAGCGCCGTGCCGCTGCACGCGGTGGGCTATTATCCGGAAGGCGACGGGCCGTTCCCGGTTGTGCTGATCGTGCACGGCAACCACGACCCGGCGGAGTTTTCCTACCCCGGCTACGATTACCTGACGCAGCACCTGGCCACGCATGGGATGATCGCCGTGTCGGTCGAGGAGGATTTCCTCAACGGCAGCAGCGGCGAGATGGACGCGCGCGGCATCGTGCTGTTGCGGCACCTGCAGTTGTTCCGCGAGTGGAACCGCGACCCGAGTCATCCGCTGTACCACAAGATCAACATGAACTGGATCGGCCTGGCCGGACATTCGCGCGGCGGCGAAGGCATCGGCGCGGCATGGTACTTCAACACGGTCAACCACAACCCGGACGATCCGCTGCACAACTTCGACTTCCGCATCCGCTCGCTGTACGCGATCGCGCCGGTCGACGGGCAGTTGTTCCCCGCCGGCTTCAACGAGGTCGTGCTGCGCGATGTGGACTATTTCATCATGCACGGCTCGCACGACGGCGACGTGTCCGACTTCCAGGGTCTGTACATGTACGATCGCGCGCTGCCGGTTGACGAGGAGCAGACCGCCGACAAAGGCGCGATGTTCGTACAGGGCGCCAACCACGGCCAGTGGAACACGGTGTGGGCGCCGGGCGGCGATCCATGGCCGATTTCGAGCCCGAACGTGCCGTTGATGTCGGCGGAGGATCAGCAGCGCATCGGGTTGCTGTTCGTGACCGGGTGGTACCGCTGGACGCTGCAGGGGCGCAAATGCTACCGGCTGATGGCCGCGGGCGAGCGCGAATTTCCCTCGTTCCCGACGGACATCCGGCTCAACCGGCTGTACCAGGGCATGGACCGCGAGTACCTCGCTCATTACGAGGAGGACGACGTGACGACCACGGCTTCGTGGGCCGGCGCGACGATCGCCGGCGCGAACCTGGCGTTGTGGAACGAAAATACGCTGTGGCCCGGCTCGTCCGACGGCGCACTGATGGCCTACAACGCGGCCGACGCGACGTACCGCATCGATCTGCCGGCCGCCGGCAACAAGGCGTTGGACGACCTGGAGACGATCGCCTTCTCCATCGGCCAGATGTACGAAACCTCCGCTTTCTACAACGTGTTCGACGAACCGCAGGATCTCGCCGTCCGGCTCGTGGTCGACGGCACGCCGACCGACGCGCTGCCGGTGTCGAACTACCGCACGCTGCTTTACCCGGCGGTGACCGGCGGTTCGGGCACCAAGAGCATCATGGACACGGTGCGCATCCCGCTCGAAGACTTCGGCGCGGGCTTGTTGGCCTCGGAGGTCGAAGCGGTGATTTTCGAATTCAGTCAAAAACCGTCCGGCTATTTCAGCGTGGACAGCATTCAATTTATGGCCTGGTAAGGAGCGAAGCATGAAACGGACACTGCTGGTTCTCGCCCTGCTGCTGATCGCGGCAACCGTCGCGGCACAGGAGACGAACGTCAAATTCACCGGCTACGACATCGCGCTGATCAAGCTGTCGCAACCGTACCAGACCCGCACCGCCGCCGGCGAGATGGTGACCTACGAGCAGGCGTACCTCGTGCGCGTCAAAGGCGAATTTCCGCTCAACGGCGCGCGGCTGATGGAGTTGTACATCGGCGAGGAGCGCATCGCCGAATACGGCGGCTATCCGGGCGGCCTGTATTTTCTGCTGTTCACCAAAGACCAACTCGACAAGCTGGCCGGCCGGACCATCGGCTATCGCCTCGACCACGACGGCCCGATCGTCCGCACCGCGCACGTGTTCACGCCGGCGCTGTTCAAGCTCGACAAACCCTTAAGCGAGAAAAAAGCGCTGACCCGGAAGTAAACCCGACCGCGAAAATTATTCGTTCGTTGCCGGCGGGAAAAGCAACAAGCGATTGGGCAGGACTTCGACGATCTCGCCCACCTCGATCCAGGCGCGGTAGTCCTCCGCCGTGGCCGCATTTCCGGTGGTGTCATTGAGGGGCGGTTCGAGTCGCCGCAAGTCGCCGACGAATCCTTCCCACAATTGCGCACGCGGCTCGGCGAGCAGCGAGGGCGCGCGGTCGTCGAACGTTCGATTAACCAGCCAAAAGATGGCCTGCACCCGGGCCGGCTCGACCCTGTCGGGCAGATGCAACTTGAGCGGACGCGCGGCGCAACGCAAATAAAAGTCGGTCACGTCGGAAATGCCGTGAGCGTCGAGCATCGCCAAGCCGATGGTCTGCCCGGGCGCGAAACGGCGGTCGAATTCGTGCAGCACGCGCGCGACCATCATGTGTTTGGACTCGCTCCGCTCGACGAGCAACCGGCGGCTCAGTTCGGCTTTTTGGTCGGTCACCTTGGGCATCCAGTCCGGCAGCTGCGGCGGCCAGATCCAACAGAAAACGGTCAACTGCACCGTCAGCAGGCCGAGGATAACCGTCGTCAGCACTCGCCGAGGCTTTTCCTCGACCGGTGCGGTGGCCGCGAACACCGACGCCGCCAGCGTCGTCAACGCCGGAATCAGCGGCAGGATGTACCAGAAGTTCTTTTTTTCACTCAGGCTCGCCACGGCCAACGCCAGCACCGGCGCGAGCAGCCAGGCGCGAGGAAAGCGTTGTCCCGACAACCGCTGAAAGCGCGCGAACATCAGCAGCACGAACACGAAGAGCATCGGCGCCAGCGCCTGAAAGGCCAGGTCGTACAAATAGCCGGGCAGCGCCGTCCACCACCAATGCGGCGGATAGCTGTATTCACCGATGTTGTGCGTGTAGTACGCCGCGCGCTCGGGACCGTACCGCCAGGCCAGCGTGCCGGCGAGGTTGCCGAAAAAGTCGAGCGCCGGCAGCCCTTCGCGGAACACGCGGAGAATTTCCTTCACCATGGTGATCGACTCGGCGCACAGGGCGATCAGCAACGGGTAGGCGATCCACTGTCTTTTCGTCAGGCGCTTTTGCCGGGCGAAAATCGCCAGGGCGACCAGCACGGCGATCGCGCAGTAAATCACGAACAGATCGCGCGAAGGATAATCGTGACCGCTGAACTGGCCTAACGCGATGCACAGCCCGACGGCGATCGCCCGCCCGGCCGCCGGTTCACGCACCAAGCGGATCGCGGTGTAGATCGTCGCCAGATAAAAGACGGCAAGGAAAAGCCAGTTGTTGTACGACCAGGTCAGGTAATACACATGGGGCGTTGCGGCCAGCAGCGCGGCGGCGAACCAGCCGGTCCATCGCTGACCGGTCAACTCGCGGGCGACGGCCGCGCCGACGAGCAGCAGCATCGCCATGCCCAACCACATCACCGCAAAACACGTCACCGGGCGCAGGCCCAGCACCAACGCCGCGCCGACGGTCAGGTACGACGGCAGGCAATCGGCGGTCGGATGCACCGAGCGGGTCCACGTGTCGCCGAAGGGAAAATATTCGTTGTACAAGTTAAGGAAGCTGTGCACGAAGGGATGGTCGACGCCCTCGGCGAAGCTGTCGCTTTGCTCGGTGAGAAAAAAAATCGTGCTGAACGCAAAGCTCAACGCAATCGCCAGCAGCGATAAAGCGATAAGCAAACGCGGCGTTCGCGCGGACGACATGACTCTCCCGGATTGGCGTTTCACTCACAATGAGCAAAGGGGCCGGGGAAAGTCAAGCAACGCTTACCACGGCAACAGCAAATGCCAGAGCGCGAATTCGCCGGTATAAACCGCTTCCAGGCCCGTGTCGCTCGGCGCCAGGGCGACGCTGTTGCCGGCCGTGCCGGCGATCGGCGGATAATCGGCCGCCCACTCGCCGCCGGCGTCGGTCAGATGCGCCAATCGTTCGCACATTTCGCCCGAGCATAAATCGCCGGTCAGAACATGCGTATGCCCGGCCGCGTCGATCGCGATGTCCACATCGTAGATGTAATTGCTGTCGACGCCGCCCAGCGCGTCGACCGCTTCCCACGATCCGCCGGCATTGGAGGCCACAAACAGCGAATCGTCGGGGTAATCCCAGACCGGAAACGCCACGCGCGCATGGCCATCGTCGTCCAGCGCCAGCGCCACATCGACGATCGTGACGGCCGGAGCCGCGTAGACCGTTTGCACGTTCCATTCGCCCGCGGCATCGGTCGCGTAACGAACCTGCTCATCGTAATCGCCGTTTTGATCGGAGTCGTACAGATAGGCGATGTGCGCGTTCCCCTCGTCATCGAGAACAAGCGACGCCGGATCGACATAGGCGCCGCCGTCGCCGACCGTCATTTTGGTCCAATCGCCATCGCGCACCGCGTAAATCAATCCGCCCTTGCTCGGCGCTTCGTAGGCCAGGTGCACGCGACCCTCGCCGTCCACCGCCAGCGAGCTGGCATAGCCCGCCATGCCTCCGCTCTCGACCGCTTCGGTGATCCAGGCGCCCGAAGCGTTGGTCGCGTACAAAAGACTCTCGTTCGCGGCCCGGTAAAAGGCGACGTGCGCCGCGCCGTTTTCATCCATAGCCAGCGAGGGGGTGGAAGAATACGAGGGATCCCCGCCGACCTCGGCGCACAAGGTTTCGCTCACCCATTGCCCGGATGCGTCGGTGGCGTACAGCCAGGCGTCGCTCGCGCAGTCGTAAGACACCGCGTGCCGATGTCCCTGGCTGTCGATCGCCAAATCGACGTTGGCCAACACATAGCCGCCGGATTCGGCGGGCAGACGCTCCCACGCACCGACGCGCCGGGCCATGACCTCGGCCCGGCCGCGGGACTGGTTGAAATAGGCGAAGTACAAGCGATCGGCGCCGCCGCGATCGCTTTGCAGTTCGTTGATCGTTTCGCCGTCGAAAAGCTCGGTCAGCGTCCAGGCGCGCTCAGCGGTGGGCGTCAGGTAATAAAATCCGCCCGAGGCAAAGGCGACGTGCGGCGTTCCGCCGCCGTCGACCAGTAGGGCCAACGTGGTAATGAAATAGTCCATGCCGTAATGGTGAAAGGCCAGCGCGAAGCTCCAGTCGCCGCTGCCCTTGCTGCCGTAATAGATAAAATGTTCCTGCACCATGCCGTAGATCGCGTCGAGCGCGGCGACATGCAGCGCGCCTTGCGCGTCCAGGAACATATCGAAATCGATGAACCACCAATTCGCGCTGCCGATGACCGTCGTCGTCCATGAGCCCGCGGCATTGGTGCGATACTTGAGTTGGCTGTAGCTGTAGCAGCGATTGTACAGAATATGCACCGCGCCCTGCGCAGCGGCGACAATGGACACGTTCTGCGCATAATCGTCCAACGGCTCGTCGACCCATGCGCCACCCGCGTCGGTCAGGTAATGGACATAGCTGCCATCGCCGTCATAACGAATATAACCGATGTGCACCTGGCCGCCGGCCACGGCCAGGTCCAACGTTTGCACGCCGGTCTGCGTCGTCGCTTGTTGAACGGACCATGAACCGGACGTGTTGTTCGCCACCCAGACACCGTCGTCCGCATGGGTGACGTAAGCAACATACAAATGTCCGTTTTCGTCCTTGGCCGTCGCCTGGAGAAGTACGTTCTCGGCCACCAGTTGTTCCATTTCGCTCGGCAGTTGCGCGCCCACCGCCAAACCGACGCCGTAATGGCCGAACGCGCCGCCGGCGATATGTGTGACCGTCGCATCCTCGGTCGGAGCGGGCACATGCCCGGACGCGTACAGATCGGCGCCATACACGCCGGTCACGACATACGGATCGTCGGTCAGATCGTCGTCGGCGGTGTCGTCATCGGTCGTATCGTCATCAGTTGTATCGTCGTCGGCCGTATCGTCGTCGGCCGTGTCGTCGTCGAATGTGTCGTCGTCGATTGTATCGTCGTCCGTCGTGTCGTCGTCCGTCGTGTCGTCGTCGGTCGTATCGTCGTCGGTCGTGTCGTCGTCCGTCGTATCGTCGTCGTTTGTATCGTCGTCGGTCGTGTCGTCGTCATCGTCGTCATCGTCATCGTCATCGTCGCAACCGCTCAATAGGGGAACGATCAAACAAACCAACACAAAAAGCATCAAACCGAGTTTGCTCTTCATTCTCCCACCCTCCCAAAAACAAACCGACTTGAATGTCGGACAAATCGCTTCACTTCGTCGTCGGCAGCTCGAACCACCACAGCGCGCCTTCACCGGAAGCGGCGACCGCCAGATGGTCGTCGACCAGCGCGAGGCTCAGACTGTTGCCGAACCAGCCTTCGTCGACGACGACGGTATTAACCCAGCCGTCGCCGTCGTTGACCGCATGAATCAACACCTCGCACTCGGTTTGGCATTCCGCGCCGAACACGACATGCACCGCGCCCGTTTCCTCGATCACCAAATCCTTGCCGTAATAAGCGTTGCTCATGTCCGAGGCGTAAATCGTCTCCTTGACCCAACTACCCGTTTTGTTGGTCGTGTGAACCAACAAATCGTCGGCCGCTTGATCTTGGTGGTAAACGAGGTGCGCATCGCCCGCATCGTCGAGCGCCAGGGCGATTTTGCCGTTTACGGATCCACTCACAATGGAGGAAAGATCCCAGCCGTCCGACTCCTTGAGGCCATAGGCGATTGAATTGGACCCGCCATTGGAATCGTACATAAACACGACATGGGGAACGTTCGCGTCATCGAGCACCAAATCGACCGAGGCGGAATACTCGTCGTCCGGGCTGTAAATGACCTCCTCGTCCCAAAATTCGCCGTCGGGCACGGCGTAGACGATCTTGCCCGGATCGCCCAGGCGATAGACGACGTGCGGTCGGTCTTCGTCATCCAGCGCCAGCGCATGGTGGCCGACCGTGCCGACCACCGTTTCGCGAATGGCCTGTTGCACCCAGGCGCCGCTCGCGTTGGTGGCGTAAATCGAGCGATTGAGCGCGAAATGAGGATAGACAATGTGCGCCGCGCCGGCGCTGTCGAGTTTGAGCGAGGCCGAGCCGTTCGCATACGCGTTTTCGCCCAGGTTCTCGGCCAGCGTGGTGAAAACCCACTCTCCCGAGGCGTCGGTGCCGTAGACGAACGAGTCCGAAGTCGTTTCGTAGATACACACGTGCCGCGAGCCGTCGGCGCCGACCGCCATGTCGACCAACGGACGAATATGACCGTCCGAATCCAACGGTTGGCGCGCCCAACGGTTGTCCTTCATCGCCAACAGTTCGGTGCGTCCGCGGTTGGTATCGAATAGCGCGACGATGGTTTTATCGTTCGCGCTTTGCGCCGCGGTCAGCGAATCGGCATACACATCCGACAGCAGCCGCTTGCGCTTCCAAGCCCGGTCGCCGTCGGGATAGAGACAAAACAAACCGCCGCTGTCCATTAAAAACATTTCCATCAAGACGATGACCGGCACGCCTTCTTCATTGACCGACAGCGCCGGCCGTAACGCCAGGCCGATATCCGTGGTGTTGTGAACGACCTGGCCGACCCAGGCGCCGGAGGCGTTCGTGATGTAGCGGACATTGTATCGGAACCACGTCTCGTTGAAATCGATGACCGCCAGGTGGAAGGCGCCGTCATCGTCGCGCGCCACGCCAAAATCGTAAAACAACAAGAGGGTTGAACCGAAGGTCGAGGTCACCCACTCGCCCGAGGCATTGGTTTGGTAGCTTATGCATTTGCTGCTCGCGCCGTCGAGATAAAACAAATGCGCCGCGTCCTGCTCGTCGACGAACACCGCCGCGGCCCGCGCTTCGGATGTAACCGTTCGCTCCTGCCAGGAGCCGCCGGCGTTGTTAACGTACGACAGGCTGCCGGTATCCCCGCCGAGGCGGTAGACGATGTGTGCCGAATCGCCCGCGCCGAGGTCGAGTTCGGTAATCCCCGCAACGGAATTGATTTGTTCCTCGGTCCATGAGCCGCCCGCGTCGGTGGCATAGAACAACCCTTCCTGATTCTTCCGGCAGTAGGCGAGGTGAAAATGACCGTCCGCGTCGGCCGTCATTGCATGCAGCCTGACCCCGACGGCAATGAGCTGTTGCGCCTCGACAGGCAGCGGATGATCCAACGCCATCTGCACGCCGTTGTGACCGGTCGCGCCGCCGGCAATGCGTTCCAGGGTCACGTCATCGAAGGAGACGCTATGGCCGCCGGTCGTCGTCGGATCGTACAGAAGCAAATCCAAACCGCGCGAGCCAGATAGAACGATCTCCTCGTCGGCGATGTCGTCGTCGGCCACATCGTCGTCGATCGTATCGTCGTCGGTCGTATCGTCATCGGTCGAGTCGTCGTCGATCGTATCGTCATCGGTCGTATCGTCGTCGATCGTGTCGTCGTCGGTCGTGTCGTCGTCGATCGTGTCGTCGTCGATCGTGTCGTCGTCACCCGTATCGTCATCGGTCGTGTCGTCATCGGTCACGTCGTCATCGGTTGTGTCGTCATCGGTTGTGTCGTCATCGGTCACGTCGTCGTCGGTTGCGTCGTCGTCGATGGCGTCGTCGTCGACGGCGTCGTCGTCAGGTGTGTCATCATCCGACGCATCATCGTCATCGTCCGAGCAGGCGGAGACGGCGCCGACCACCAGCAGCAACAACAAAAGCACGAGAAAAGCCGGGCGACTTTCGACCATCTTCACTCTCCCTTGGTTATGGATTATTGCCTTCGTAAAAAAGGACTTATTTTTATGCAAAAATTGCGCCATCAGGCCGACTCTCAAAATGTGTAGAAAAGTCGATTTGTTGATGACTTTTAACTTCGTTCGCCTCAAATATCCATGCCGAATTTTTATCAAGCTGACAGAAATCTGATAATCCAAATAAATCAAACGATTGTTCCAACGGACTTGGCTCTGTATGATGATTGGGAACCTTTTTGGAATAGGGAGGCTTACCATGCGAAACTTTTTGTGGCTGTCTTTGCTGCTGGCCGTGCTGTTCGCCTGGTCCGCGTGCGGCGATGACGACGATGACGACAACGACGACGGCGGCCTGCCCGACATCTGCGACGACCTCGGCGACCTGCCGGTCGAGGGCGGCGTGATGGAAGGCGAATTCACCTTCTCCAGCGGCGAAGGCTTTCCGCTGAGTCTGACCCTGGCCGCCGACAGCCAGACCCTGTCGGGCAATCTGGCCTTCGACGTTTCCGACCAGACCTTCAACGGCGCGTGCACCGGTTCGTGGGATAACGACGGCGACGTGGTCGCCGAATGCGTGTTGCAGGCCACCGACGGCACCGTGGTCACCGTGGACATCGACGGCGAGATCGGCAACGACGGCTCTTGCGGCTCATGGGAAAACGACGCGAACCAGTCCGGCGATTACTGGGCCGAACGCACGATCTAAAGCCGGTCAGTCTTTCGCGCCGACCAGACAGACGAAGCGCCGGTGACGATCCGCGCCGGGGGTTTCGCTTTCGACGCGCAGGCCGGCCTGTTCCATCATCGTGCGCACCTGGGCGGCGGTCAGCAGGCGCAGGCCGTGTTTGGCAAACGAGCGTTTCCCCAGATCCTCGTGGTGGGTGAGCATCAGCACCAGCCGGCCGCCGGGGCGCAGCACGCGGGCCATTTCGCGCACGGCCGCCGGCGGATCGGCGAAGTAGAACATCGCGTTGGCCGAGCAGACTTTGGCAAACTCGCCGTCGGCGAAGGGCAGATGCTCGGCTTCGGCCTGCCGCAAGGCGAGGCGATTATCCGCCATCAACTTTCGGTAGCGTCTCGCGCCGAAGCGCAGCACCTCGGGCGAATGATCGACGGCGACCATCCGCCCATCGGTTAACGTGCGCGCCAGCCGCGCCGCCAGATACCCGCCGCCGCAGCCGATTTCCAGAATGGCATCGCCGGCCTGCGGCGCGAGGGCCGCGTACACCGCGTCGTTAAGCGCGCGGTTGCGCCGGTTCCACAGGCGCGGCAACACATGACGGGCGACGAAGCCGTCGGGTCGCCCCAACTGTTTGGCCAATTGTTGGGCAATCATCTCGTTTCAGGACGCCTCGCGCACGCAGTGCACCGCGTTTTCCGAATCGCTGTTGTCCCACGCCACGTCGGCATAGGTGTACCAGGCGGTCCAGTGCTGTTCGCCGTTGGAGCCGTCGACCGAGGTCGACGACCAGAAAATCGAACAAATGTACAAGTCGCTGCCCGCGCAATACGGATTGAATTCATAGGGCATGTAGAAGCCGTAATTCGGACCCTCGCCGGAAATGCAACCCTCGCAGGCTTGGTCGTGGCAGGCGTCGATGTTGTCGCACTGCTCACTCACCGCGCAATCGCCGTCGGGTTCGGTGTAATGACACCCGCGAATCAGCGTGCGCAGTTCGTCGATCGTGGGCAGGCGCCAATCGTCATGGTCGGCAAAAGCAAGGTCGGCGCAAAACGTCGCGGCCTCGTCCCACGTCCGTTCGGCCAGACTGGCGGTCTGCCACATCAGGCCGGTGCTATTGTCGGTCCAAACCTGCTTGTCGTAGTTGGACGGCACCCAGCCGTCCCAGCAATCGTCCGCCAGATACTCGAGCATGTCGCAGGAGGCGTCCTCGATGGCGTTTTGCAGGCAACGGATGTAGGTGTTTTCATGCACGCCCAGGCGCGAGACGCAATTGTCAAGCCATTCGTCGGCGTCCAGCACGTTGCTGTCGGACTCGTCAAACCAATAGCATTGTTCGGATTTGGACACATAATCGTTGCAGAAATCCTGCACCATCGAATCGTCGTCATCGTCGTCATCATCGTCGCCGCAGGAAAGCACGAAAATCGTCGCGATGGTTATCCAGACAAAGAAAAGTCCCAGCCAAGGTTTCATATCCGACCTCCCATAACGGTTCCCCCCGGAAATTTATATCAAAAGAATTTTCTGCAGACAATCCCCCGGCGTCTTTACACCGCGCACAACGTATGATCTCATTTCCCAGGATAATGAATCCTTCTTCAAACCATTGGAAACCCGGTTTAACGAGAGGTAAACAGAAATGAAATTCAAGGTGATCGCGGTTCTATTGTTGGCGACGCTCGCCGTTCTCGGCGCCTGGGCGATCGTCCATTCCTCGGACGCCAGGATCGGCGCCGACTGCTCGTTCAACGGGAAAAAAATGTTCGGCAAGGTGCAAATCGTCGAACATTTTCCCGATGTGAAAATACAAATCGTGGAACACTTCCCGGATTTGAAGGTGGAAAAAGTGGAACATTTTCCGGACTCATGCGGCAAGTGGCAAATCGTCGACCATTTCCCGGATTTTACCGTGCAAATCGTGGAACATTTCCCCGATGTGAAAATTCAGTACGTGACGAATTTCCCCGGCTTGCCTTGAGCCGACGGAGAAGTCGTTTGTCCTTTCACAACCATCCTCGATTAAACGACAAATTGTCGACATTCCTCGGATCTTTCCATCGCCCGCTTTTCACGATTAAATCACTACGTAGTTACATTATTTCGTTAACTTACTGATATCGCGGTTTTATTAAAACGAAGGATTAGTCCAATCGTTGAAATTTCGCTTGACATATCATGTCAACAGGTTTATGTATCTAACCGGTTAGTTACAAAGGAGCGGCTCAACCATGAGAATCATGTTGGCATCCCTGTTGGCCGTTTTGCTCTGCCTCTCCACCGCCCAGGCCGAGGAAGCCGCCACCTTGTCGCTCGACGAGGCGATCAACCTGGCGCTGCAAAACAATCATCGGGTGCAAAGCGCCGAAGCTCAACACGAGGCCGCCGAGGCATTGCGCCACAGCGCCGCCGCGCGGTTCGGGCCGAGTCTGTCCGCCGAAGGCCGCCTGCTGTATTGGGACGACGCGCACGACATCGACGTGTTCGACTACCTGCCGCTGGACGGTACGACCCGCCAGATGGTCGACACGCTCGTCGGCCCGATCGATCCGATCGAAATGCGCGCCGCGACGACCAAGACCCTCGAACTGACCGCCGTGCAGCCGCTGACGCCGTTGTACTCGGTCTACCAGGGGTACAAGGCGCGGTCGGCCGGCGAGCGGGCCATGGCCGGCATGACCGTGCGCACCCGCCGCGAGGTGACCTTCGACACGATCGAGGCTTATTACCGCGTGCTTTCGGTGGAAAAGCTGCGCCACGTCGCCGCCGCGGCGGTCGAGACGATCCAGGCGCACGTGGCCCAGGCGCAGGATTACTACGAGGCCGAGTTCATCGACAAAACCGATTTGCTGACCGCGCAGGTCGCTCTGGCCAACGCACAGGAAACGCTGATTCGCGCCGAGAACGGGCTGTCGCTGGCCAAGTCGGCGTTGGCGCACTTGATCGGCCTGCCGCTGGACGGCGATCTGGTGTTGATCGATCAGGCCGCCGCGTTGCCGGTCGATCTGCCGCTCTCGGCGGCCGAAGCGCAGTTGCGCGCCGAGGGCCGACGGCTGGATCTATCCGCCTTGAATCATCAGGTTGAGGCGATGGAGGCGGTCGAGCGCTTGAGCTGGTGGCAGCTCACCCCGCAGGTGGCGGCGATCGGCCGCTACCAGCACAACGAGGGCATCATTCTCTACGAGGAAGACGAGATGTTCGTCGGCCTGGCCCTCGAATGGAACATCTGGGAGTGGGGCCGCAAATATTTCGAGGCGCAGGCGGCCGGCGCGCAAACCAAGCAGGCGCGCATCCGCCGTAACGAGGCGTCCGAGCTGATCCACCTGCAGATCAAGCAGAAATTCCAGGAACTGCAATCGGCGAAGAAACGCTACGAAACGACCGCGCAGGCTGTGGCGCGGGCCGAGGAAAACCTGCGCATTCAGCAATTGCAATTCGAAGAAGGCCTGACCAATTCGACCGATGTGTTGAGCGCGCAAACGCTGCTCACCCAGGCGCGCGGCAACAAGATCGGCGCGCAATACGATGTGCTCACCCAATACGCCGCCTTGAAGCTGGCCATGGGCGAAGATCCCCGCGACGCCGTCCTTACGCCCGTCGCCGCGCCCGCCGGCAAGGCCGACTCACCGCAAGCGGAGGCACAATGACGATCCAATGCCGTAAACGCGATGCCGAACGCACCAAGCAACTGCTGCTGAGCGCGGCCGCGGAAGTTTTCATCGACCGGGGATTCGACGCGGCGCGCGTCGACGAAATCGCCAAGCGGGCCGGCGTCAACAAGCGATTGATCTACCTGTATTTCGGCAACAAGGAAGACATCTACCGCGAAGTGCTCAAGGAACGGCTGAACCATTTCATGGACACCTCGCGCCAATACATGGACACCGACCAGCCGCCGAAAGAACAGGCGGCGGGCTTGCTGCGCCACTTTTTCTATTACCTGGCGGACAATCCCGGCTTCGTGCGTCTGCTGGCCTGGGAAAGCCTGCAGCGGAAACGCTCCGATCAATCCGACCTGGTCCCGTTGATCCGCGCCGGGCTGCTCGACCTGTCCGGCTGCCTGCAGCGCGGCATCGAACAGGGCGTGTTCCGCGCCGACCTCAACCCGAAACAATTGCTGCTGAGCGTCGTCGGCTTGTGCCTGACGTACTTCCAACGCCGGCTGCTGATGAGCGCGCTGTGGAATATGGACGTCGAAGATCCGCAACAGCAGGAAGAGGCTTTCCGGCACGTCCTGACGCTGATCTTCAACGGCATTCTGGCACAACCGACCGGCCAATCCGAGGAATCACGATGAACAACAAACTCGTTTGCTGGCTGCTGCTCTCGACCGTCATCCTGTTCACCGGCGGCTGCGCCGACGACGATGCGGTCACCATCACCGGCCTGATCGACGCGGTGGAAATCGACGTCGCGTCGAAAATCCCCGGCCGCATCATCGAGGTGTTCGTGCGCGAAGGCGACGTCGTCGAGCCGGGGCAACAACTGGCGACCATCACCGGCGAGGAAATCGCCGCCAAGATGGGTCAGGTCAACGCGGCCATCGACGCGGCCAAGGCCCAGTACCACAAGGCCAACACGGGCGCGCGCGAGGAGCAGAAACGCGCCGCCGCCCGGCAGCTCGACGCGGCCCGGCACCAGGTCGAGGTCATGGAGAAAATGTACCACCGCATGGTCAAGCTGCTGGAAAAGGACGCCGTGCCCAAGGCCAAGTTCGACGAGGTCGAGTTCAAGTACAACGTCTCCAAGGAACAGATGGAAATGGCCCGCGCGCAGTACGACGCGATGATGAATGGCGCGCGCGAGGAGGACATCGCCGCCGCCGCCGCGCTGGTCAAGCGCGCCGAGGCGACCCTCGACGAGGTGAAGGCTTACGACAAGGAAACGGTGCAGGTCGCGCCGATCGCCGGCGAAGTGAGCAAGGTCATTCTTCATCCCGGCGAACTGGCCGCCACCGGCTATCCGATCATTACCCTGGTGGACATGAGCGCGCTGTGGGCGACCTTCTCGGTGCGCGAGGACCTGCTGCGCAAAATACAGAAAGGCGCGACCGTCTCGTTGTACGTGCCGGCGCTGGACCGCACCGTGCCCATGGAAGTTTACCACCTGGCCGCGCAGGGCGATTTCGCCACCTGGCGCGCGACCTCTGAGCGCGGCGGTTTCGACCTGAAGAGCTTCGAGGTGCGCGCCCGGCCGACGCTGCCGATCGAGGGTTTGCGCCCCGGCATGACCGTCCGCTGGACGATCCGATAGCGGAGGCGGGCGATGCGGCGGAGCGGACGACGCTTTTTTGCGGAATTCGGTCGCGGCTACCGGAGCGAGTTGCGGCACCTGTTGTTGCGTCCGCGCTTCCAGGTGATGCTCGCGCTGCTGCTGGTCACCGGCTTTCTCTCGATGGAGGTATACCACGAGCAGGTGATCGGCGGCCTGCCGCTGGCGGTCATCGATCTGGACAACAGTTCGGTCAGCCGCACCCTCCGCACCATGGTCGACGCCACGCGCGAGATCGTCGTGGTCGATCCGTCGCCCGCTTCGCTCGACGAGGCCGAACGACAATTGTTCGCCGGCCGGATCAGCGGCTATCTGTACATTCCGGCCGCTTTCTCCGTCGAGCTGAAAAAGGGCCGCAAGCCGTCGGTGATGATGGTCGTGGACATGAGCAACATCCTGATCGGCAAGAACGCCTACAAGGCCCTTTCGCGCACGATGACCATGGTGGCCGCGGGCGCGCAACTGACCATGGTGCGCAAACTCGGCGCGCGCAAGGAGCAGGCGATGGCCAAGGTCGCGCCGATCGCCGTCGACGAAACCTACAATTTCAATCCGGCGACGAATTACGCGGTCTACCTCGTGCCCGCGCTGCTGTTCTTTTTGCTCAACGTGTACGTGCTGATCGCCGCGGCCACCTGGGTGTTGCCGCACAACCGGCCGGCAACGAACAAGGAACTGACCGGCGGCTTCGGCGCGATTTTCACTTTGGGGATGGTCCTGGGCCTGGTGATGCTTTACGTGATGTTGCCGCTCGAGGACATGAGGCCGCAAAGCGGTTTACCCTTGGTGCTGGCGCACCTGGCCTGCCTGATGCTGCTGAACATCCTAATGGCCTACAACCTCGCGCTGGTCGTGCCCTCGCCGATTATGGCCTTCGAGGTAACCATCGTGATCGCCATGCTCTCGATGATGCTCTCGGGCGTCACCTATCCGACCGACGCCTTCCCGTGGCTGATGAAGGTCTGGGCCGAGTTGATCGGCTTCACGCCCTTCGCGCGCAGCCTGCAATTGTTATTGCACCATTCGCTCCGCCTGAACGAGATGGGCGCGCTCTTCTTCCACTACGCGTGGCAGGCGGCGTTGTACTGCATTATCGGCGGCACGGGCTACGGGCTGCGCAAACTCATCGCCGGCCTGATCCGCAAATCCGGCAAGGCGGCCGATCATGCGTAAGGCGTGGGCGAACTTCGGACCTTCGTTGCGCGCCGGCGCCGGGCGGTTGGGCGAACTGATCCGCGACGAATTGCGTTTTTTACGCCTGCAGCCGCTGGTGCTGTTCATCGCGCTGCTGCTGCCGGTGTTTTACCCGCCGGTGATTTCGACCATTTACTACCGCGACCAGGCGCAGGAGCGGCCGACGCTGCTGATCGACGCGGACAACTCCGAGCTGTCGCGTAAGCTGACTTCGATGCTCGAAGCGACCCAGGGCCTGCAACTGGTCAAGCGCCTGGGTTCGCTCGACGACGGCTACGAGGCGATCAAGCGGCGCGAGGCCGAATTGTTGCTGTTCATCCCGCCCGATTTCTCAACGCGGATCAAACAGGGCCGGACCACCGATATCAAAATGTGGATGAACGCCGCGAACATGTACGCCTATTCGCTGTCGTACCCGGCGGTGCTCAACGCGGTGACCACGCTCAACGCCATGATCGGCGTGTCGTTCTTTTACACGCAGGGCATGCCCACCGCGCTGGCGAAACAGCGCGTCATGCCCATCAACCAGGATCTGCGCTACGCGTATCACCCGACGGCGAGTTACGGCAACTTTTTCGTCACCGGCGTCTGGGTGATCGTCATGCAGCAATTGATGCTGATCGTCTTCGGCTTCTCGATCGGCACGCGCAAGGAAGTCGGGCTGTACGATTACGAAAACGAACGGCCGTTTTTGTATCTGGCCGGGAAGTTCGTCGCCCAAAGCGTCTTCTTTTTGCTGGCGATGGTCCTGATCCTGTTCGTCGTCCAGCCGGCCTTTCATTGGACGCTGCGCGGCGCGTTTGCGGCGCTGCTGTTGCTGATCGCCTTCATGATCGCCTGGATGCCCGTGGTGGTGGTCATCGGCCATTTCTGCCGCGACCGCTGGACGCCCTTCCAGGTGTTGATGTTCTTCTCCACGCCGGCGTTGATGTTCTCCGGCTTCGCCTGGCCGCTGGATAAAATGCCGCCGTTTGTGCAAGCGGTCGCCGCGTTGTTCCCAGCCACGCCGACGCTGCTGGGCATCCGCCTCGCCCAGATGAAAACCGCGTCCTTCGCGCCGTTGCTGCCCTACTGCGGGTGGTTGGCCGCGCAGTTCGTCGTCTACTTCGCGCTGGCGTTGCTGATCGTCCGCCGCAGCGGTCCGCAGCCCTTCCCACACGACAAGCCGACCGTCTAGCTTGCGCCCGCCGACGGCGTTGCCGTACACTCGCACCTATTCAACTTCGCTGAAAGAAAGCCGTCGCTCATGCTGACCAAACGCCTTTCCGCTTTCGTCGTCGACCATCCCTGGTGGGTGATCGCGCTCGTCATCGCATTGACCGGCCTGTTCGGCTCGCGCCTGGGCCTGTTGACGGTGCAAACCGAACTCGAGCATTTTTTCCTCGAAGGCGACCCGGCCATCGAGTTGTACCATCGCTACCTCGATCGCTTCGACACCGACGAGTTTTTCCTGCTGGCGATCAAAACCGGCGACGCCTTCAGCGACGACAGTCTCGCGCTGGTGCGCAAGCTGACCGACCGTCTGGCGCAGGTGAAGCACGTGAAGCAGGTCATGAGCCTGACCAACATCACCGACATCGTGCCCGACGCCGAAGGCCTGGCCGTGCAAAAGCTGGTGCAAAGCGAGACGCTCAGTCCCGAGCAGCGCGCGGAACTGCACCGTCGCGCGCTGGCCAATCCGTTGATCGTCGGCACGGTTTTATCGACCGACGGCAAAACCACCGCGCTTTTCGGCCGCACCCAGCGGGTGCAAAACGAACCCGGCTACCGGCATCGGTTGACCGCCGACCTCAAACAGGTCGTCGCCGAGACGGTGCCCGCTCAATACGAGGCGCATCTCGCCGGCGCGCCGGTCTTTCAAACCACCTACGACAACTACGTGAGCACCGACCTGTTGACCTTCACCCCGGTGACCATCGTGCTGCTGGCGGCGCTGATGTTGCTGATCTACCGCCGTTGGCGCGCGGTGTGGCTGCCGATGATCTGCATACTGGTGTCGCTGGTTTGGACGCTGGGCGCGCTGCAACTGGCCGGCAAAGCGCTCAACCAGGTGACCAACATCATTCCGCCGCTGCTGCTGGTCATCGGCCTGGCGGTGATCGTGCACGTGATCAACCGCTACGAGGAAGCCTACCTGCTGTCGGGCGACAAGAAGCAGGCCATCCGCCTCGCGGTCGAAC